>LLEP01000019.1_pt1 | contig 61624 bp, 79 predicted proteins | sample 595871 | NCBI WGS metagenome assembly LLEP01 (sample SAMN02919316, study PRJNA255460) | bioreactor metagenome | biome: chemostat; feature: culture 2012_25.2; material: sediment; isolation source: day64 25degC chemostat 2012 inoculated with Wadden Sea sediment taken from... | place: Germany: Bremen ... | reverse complement strand
CCCCCCGCAGTTATTACGCGCCGCCACCGGTCGCTCCGCTCCCGTCCCCGGCACCCCCGCCATTTGGTTCTTTTTCCATTCAAGCGCGTTAGTTAGAAAGGAAAAAGAGGGGACGAGCAGCGCGAGGACCTCGGCGCACTTTTGCGCCGCCCCCGCGGAGGCTAGGTGCTGCAAGCACCGCTCAGCCGTGAGCGAGATAAAACCTATTGCGCAGCGTCTTTTTGCTGCAGTCGGGTCATGCTGGCAGATGTGTGGGCACGCCACAAATGGGCCAGTGCATCGATGTCGCCTAAGCGCACGGCATTGTAATAATCGCACAATTCTTGACTTAGATTTTTGCACTCACGCGTCACATCACGGTCGGTCAACGATTTGAGCCAAATGCGCGCCGTTTGATAGAAAAGCCGTTCCATGGTTTCGCGCAGGGGCGCGTTTGCCGTGAAATCGGCCAGCGCATGAAATGTTGCAATATTAATCACTGAATAGCCGCGCGCGCTGGGCGTGAGGGTGAGTTCAGTGCACTTTTCGTCCAGGTGGGCGAACCGGGCAATATCGCTTTGGCCCACCGCGCGGGGCGAAAGGCGGGCCAATAAGGGGGAAAGCTCCATGCGCAATTGGTAGACTTGATAGAGCGCGGCAATATCAATGTCGGTGACGATGGTCCCCACACCTTGAACTGACTGAACCAGCCCCTCGGCTTGCAATTGCGACAGCACCCGCCGCAAAGGCGTGCGGCTCACCCCAAATTCTTCCGCCAATGCTTCTTCGCTCAGGCGCATGCCCGGGGGATAATCAAGCAGGGAAATGCGTGATCGAATTTCATCATGGAGTTCACGAAACCGTCGGCCAGCTGCGCTTTCGTTCGCATCAGGTTCGCTCACATGTAAAAGGGCGGTTTCGTCAAGTACCATGCTTTTTTGCTTTATGCCGCCTTCATTGAATGGGCCAGCTTGTCGAGCATCGCCAGGCACTGACTAAGCTGATCAATTTTGACAAATTCATCGGCCTTGTGGGCTTGCTCAATCGAACCGGGGCCGCACACAATGGTGGCAATGCCCAAATCCTGAAACAACCCCGCTTCCGTGCCAAATGAAACAAAATGACTGTTGTTTTGTCCGGTCAGCGCCGCCACAATTTCACGTGCCTCGTTGGATTGCATCGGCGTCAGGCCGATCACTTCGCCAATGGTGCGGGTGGTGATGTTGGAGCCCGGCCAAATTTTGCGCATATCCGGCAATAAGTCGTCGGTGCAAAAACTGTGCAATATGTCTTTGACCCAATCGGCATCCTCTTGCGCGATGGGGCGCATTTCCCAATCCACTTCCATATGATTGCAAATCACATTGTGCGCGCTGCCCCCTTCCATTCGGCCCACATTGATGGTGGTCCAAGGCGGGTCAAACGGGCTATCTTTCGGGGCACGGCCTTTCAGCGCCTCGCGCAATTCCAACAATTTGCTGACATAGCGGGTGGCATATTCCGCGGCATTCACGCCGTGGTCAGGCAGGGAGCCGTGGCCTGCGCGCCCCTCAAAATAAACGCTGTATTCGCAACACCCCTTGTGCCCCTCAACAATTTTCATGTCGGTGGGCTCGCCCACAATTGCGGCTGCGGGCAGATGCGGACGATGCTGCAAAATCTCAACCAGATCGCGGGCACCCAAACAACCGACTTCCTCGTCATAAGTGAACACGAAATGGATTGGGCGCTTCAATGGTTGTGCGGCAAATTTGGGCGCCATGGCGAGCGTGGCGGCGATAAACCCCTTCATGTCGCACGTGCCGCGCCCGTAAAATTTGTCCTCATCTTGCGTCAAAACAAATGGGTCGGTGCGCCATGTCTGATCTTCAACCGGCACCACATCACTATGCCCGGAAAGCACAATGCCGCCAGCAACGTCTGGGCCAATGGTGGCAAAAATATTCGCTTTTTTATGGGTGCTATCGTGGTGCAGTTCAATCTTTGCCCCCACATCTTCCAGCAAATTGGCCGCATAATGGATCAAGTCCAAATTGCTGTCTGCTGAAATGGTGGGATAGGCAATAAGCTGCCGCAATATTTCTTCGGTCCGATCAAGCATGAAAGCTTACTCTTTCACATAAAGTTTGCGCGGACGGTTGCACAAGGTTTCTGCGGGCCCTTTGTCCTTGATCAAAATGCTCTCTGTGATTTCAAGGCCCCAATCATTTTCCCAAATGCCGGGCATAAAGTGGAACGTCATGCCCGGTTGCAAAATCGTGCGGTCTTCGAGGCGGATCGAGACGGTGCGCTCGCCCCAATCAGGGGGATAAGAAATACCAATCGGATAGCCCGCGCGTGAGGCGCGATAAATACCGGCGCGCTCCAACGGAATAGCCAATGCGCGGGCAATATCTTTGGCGCGGGCACCAGGCACGGCAGCTTCTAGCCCTGCTTCCAGCCCTTCGACCAAGGCTTTTTCAGCGTCCAGCAGATATTGCGGCGGTTTGCCCAAGTGTACCGTTCGGCAAAGCGGCGCATGATAGCGCCGGAAACAGCCTGAAATTTCAAAAAAGGTCGGCGTGTCGGCATCAAAAATGCGCCCATCCCACGTCAAGTGCGGCGCTGCCGCGTCGGAGCCGCTGGGCAACATCGGCACAATTGCGGGGTAGTCGCCCCAATCATCATCAATGCCCGATATGGCATCCGCATAAATTTGGCCGACAATATCACTTTTGCGCACGCCGGGTTCCACCCGTTCAACAATGCCATCAATGATTTTTTCTGAGATGCGGGCCGCCTTGCGCATGTAGCTTATCTCGTCTTCGCTCTTCACCAGACGCTGCCAATTCACAAGGCTGGTGGCGTCAACAAACACCGCATCGGGAAGCTCGTGCGTAAGTGTCAAATAGCTTTGGCCGAGAAATAATAGTTTTCAAGTTCCACCCCTATGCGCTTGCTACCCAGCCCGCGGTCGCGGATCATCGCTGCCAACATTTCCATTGGGTGGCATAAGGTTGATTGCACATAATGGTCGGGATAATAAGTTATCCGGTCATCTTCCATCCAAACGGTGCGCTGAGCCCCGTTGGTATCTTGAAAACGACCCCACCAAATGGGGTCTTCATCCATGAATACCAAGACCCCCTGATGCACATAAAACGACCAGCCATCATAGCCGGTGATCCAGCCCATATTCGACGGATCTTCAATAAACAGCACATCAATTTCAAAATTCTCCATGGAACGACGAACCTTTTCCAGTCGACGTTCATACTCATGTTTAGAAAAGGGTAGGTTTTTGCTCGCCATAGACAGTGCCCCTAAAATCACGAAGATGTATACATCAGTGCAATTCGCGGTTTTCGTCAACAAAAAACTCAAAGATTTATCAAGCGACTTGCGTTGACAGCTGCGCCTTGATGCGCATGATGTACACAACAGGCGCAACGAGCCGTCAGTCCGGCCGATGAGATAAGGGGCGTGCCATGCTTAATTTAGCCGATATTTTGACGGCACAAAACATTATTAAAGGGCACGCGGATCAAACACCATTGGTTCCTTCTCCATTTCTGAGTGATAAATACGGCGTTGAAGTGCTGTTAAAATTGGAGAATATGCAGCCGATTGGCGCGTTTAAACTGCGTGGTGCGATGAATGCGGTGATGAATTTGCCTGAAGGCACAAAGGGCGTGACCTGCTGTTCCACGGGCAATCATGGTCGCGGCGTTGCTTATGCCGCCAAATTGCGCGGTCTGCGCGCAGTGATTTGCATGTCGGAACTGGTGCCACAAACCAAAGTTGAGGGCATCAAGCAACTGGGCGGCGAGGTCTGGGTCAAAGGGCGCAGCCAAGATGACGCGATGGCCGAAAGCCAGCGATTGTGTCGCGACGAAGGTTTGGTGGAAATTTCGCCTTTCGACGATCCTTATGTCATTGCTGGTCAAGGCACGATTGGTTTGGAAATGCTTTGTGCAAGGCCGGACCTTGACGCATTGCTGGTGCCGCTTTCTGGCGGGGGGCTGGCCGCTGGCATTGCGGTGGCGGCCAAAGCAATCAAGCCGGACATTAAACTGATTGGTATTTCAATGGATCGCGGCGCCGCCATGGCCGCCTCAATCGAGGCGGGGCGCCCGGTGGATGTCACTGAAGTCGCCAGCCTGGCCGACAGTCTGGGCGGCGGCATTGGCATGGACAACAAATATTCCTTCGCCCTTTGTCGCGATCTGCTCGACGAAACAATTTTGGTGACCGAAGAAGAGATTTATCGCGCGATGCAGTGCCTTTATTACGAAGATCGGATTGTGGCGGAAGGGGCATGTGTTGTTGGGCATGCGGCCCTGTTGGGAGGGCATTATGTGCCCAAAGGCCCTATCGCTACAGTGATCACCGGGCGTAATCTCGATATGGATCTTTTCACGCAAATCGTCACTGGACAAAATGTTCAATTGGGCGACTACCAGATCAAAGGAGCCGCCTATGTCCGCCCCTAAGGCCAAGCACGTGGTGGTGCTGCGCGGCAGCCCGCGCGCCAATGGCAATAGCGATCTTATGGCAGATCGCTTTGCCGCAATCGCGTTAAAACACGGGTGTCTTTTAAATGATTACGCGCTGCGCGATCTCTCCTTTGTGCCTCATGGTGAGGTGCTTGAAGGTTACCATGATGGTTTAAGCGGTGCGTTGAATGAAATATACGATGCGGACATTGTTGTGCTGAGCACGCCGATTTATTTATGCAACATGTCGGGTCTGCTCAAAGGTGCGCTCGATCGATTTTTTGGATATTTGAAAAGCGATTATTTGACCAATCCGTCTCCCTCCAAACTGCCGCCGGGCAAGCAAATTGTGTTGTTGCAGGCGCAAGGTGAACCAGAGGACCGCTATGGCGAACTGTTGGCGCAGTATGGCCCGGCGCTGGATAAGTTGGGATTTGCTGAACGGCATTTGGTGCGGGCGTGCGGTGTCCGCGACATTGGCGACATAAATTCTCATCCACGCGTGTTGAAAAAAAGTTGAAGATTTGGCCCAGCAATTGATCACCCCATAAAGGAGATGGTTCATGTCCCATGAGATTTTGGTTGTGACGGAAAGCGAACTCAAACGCGCTCTAAGTGTTGGACGCGGCATGAATGATTTGGTTGAAAAGGCATTTAAGGTTCTGGCGTCGGGCGATGTGATCATGCCCCCAATCATGTCGATGGATTTGCCGACCGCCAACGCCGAAGTGGATGTCAAAACGGCTTATATTCCTGGCTTTGATCATTTTGCCCTCAAAGTGTCGCCTGGCTTTTTTGACAATCCAAAAATTGGCTTGCCCAGCCTGAATGGCTTGATGGTGCTACTAAGTGCCAAAACGGGCTTGGCCAGCGCTGTTTTTCTCGACAATGGCTATCTCACAGATTTGCGCACGGCGGCCGCTGGTGCCGTGGTTGCGCGTCATTTGGCCCCGAAAAAGGTAAATGTTGCTGGGGTGATCGGCACCGGCGTGCAAGCCCGCCTGCAAATGATTGCCGCACATATTGAGCGCCCCTTTAAAAAGGCTTTGGTTTGGGGCCGTGACCAGGCCAGCGCCGAGGCCTGCGCGAAGGATATTGCCTATGAAACCGGCGCTGAGGTCGACATTGCCGATAGCGTTGAACAATTGGTGCGCGATTCCCAATTGGTGGTGACCACCACGCCATCGCGCGAGCCGCTGATTGATGCCGATTGGCTGCATCCGGATTTGCACATCACCGCCATGGGATCGGACCAAGAAGGGAAAAATGAGCTCGACCCTGAAATTGTTGGCCAAGCGGATATATTTGTGTGTGACAGTGTGGCCCAATGTGAATTGCTGGGCGAGTTGCGCACGGCGAAAGAAACAGGCAACTGGCCAAGCGACCAAACGCCACCGGAGCTGGGCCAAATCATTGCCGGCACTGCCGCGGGCCGGACCAGTGATGCGTCCATCACAATTTGCGATTTGACCGGCACCGGCGCGCAGGATACGGCTATCGGAAACCATGCATTTGAATTGGCACACAGTTTGGCTTTCGGTACGCTGATCAAAATGAATTAAGCCCTTAATACGGAACAATAAATGATCAAACTTGATGCGCGAGATATTGAGATATTGCGGCTATTGTCGCAAGAAGGGCGGATTTCAAAATCGGATCTCGCCGCCCGTATTAATCTGTCGCCCACCCCTTGTTGGGAACGGTTGAAACGACTCGAAAAGTCTGGGGTCATTCAATCCTATCGGGCTGAAATCGCCCTGCACAAAATTGCGCCCTGCGTCACGATCTTTGTGGCGGTGGAGTTGGAAAATCACCGCGCTGCAAGTTTTCAATTGTTCGAACAATCCATGAAAAATTATGAAGAGATTGTCGCCTGCTGGGCCATTGGCGGTGGCTTGGATTATTTCATGCAAGTGGTCACCAAAGACATTGACGCCTATCAACGCCTGATCGATGAATTGCTGGAAGCCAAAATCGGTCTGGCGCGATATTTCACTTATTTCGTCACCAAACCCGTAAAACAGGGCGCACTGCCGCCGATCGCGCAATTGTTGGAAGAATAGCAAAAGATTCCACTTTATTACGATAATATTACCGTAATTCTGACTGCAGATTACGCTTTTTTTTGGTCACAAATTCTGCCCAGATGCCCTCATTGTGTATGCAACACGAAAAGGAGGGTTGAACCATGCCGTCACAACTTTTGAAAACTCATGACGATTTGAAGGGCATCACGCCCCATCTAAAAGACAGTCGGTTATTGCGCCAATTTTCCTATATTGGTGGCAAATGGGTTGGCGCTGAAAATGGCGACACCATCCCGGTCACCAACCCCGCGAATGGCGAATGGCTCGGCGAAGTGGCCTCACTAAGCGCCGCGCAAAGCGCTGATGCTGTGGCCATTGCCCACGACGCGTTTGGCGTTTGGTCGATGAGTCTGCCCCAGCATCGCGCCGCCTGCCTGCGCCGTTGGTTCGACTTGATCATTGAAAACAAAGAAGATTTGGCCCGCATCATGGTATTGGAGCAGGGCAAACCTTTGTCCGAAGCCATGGGCGAAATCGACTATGCGGCATCCTTTGTTGAGTTCTATGCCGAAGAAACAAAGCGTCCGAACATTGAGGGCGTCACCTCGCACCTTGTGGATGCCGAAGTGGAATTGTGGCGCGAGCCGATTGGCGTTGCGGCCATGATACTCCGTGGAATTTCCCCGCTGCCATGTTGACCCGCAAAGCGGCAGCAGCGATTGCAGCCGGGTGCACTGTTGTGGCGCATCCCTCCCACGAAACACCCTACTCAGCGCTGGCGCTGGCCGAACTGGCCGAGCGCGCAGGGTTCGAGCCGGGCGTGTTCAATATTGTCACCGGCCGCGCATCGGTGGTGGTGGAGCCATGGACGAAGGATCATCGTGTGCGGGCATTGTCCTTCACCGGGTCCACCGAAATTGGGCGTTTGCTCTATCGCCAAAGCGCCGATACGGTGAAGAAATTGGTGCTCGAGTTGGGCGGCCACGCTCCGTTTATCGCCTTTGATGATTGTGATGTGGATTATGTGGTGGCCGAAGCCATCAAGCAAAGTTTGCCACGTCAGGTCAGGATTGTCTGGGCGCCAATCGCTTCTACATCCACGACAAAATCTATGATGAGTTTTGTGAAAAATTCACCGCTGCAACCCAAAAGCTCAGCGTGGGCTTTGGCATGGATGACCCAATGATCGGGCCATTGATGAACCAAAAGGCCATCGACAAGCAAAACGAGCATGTCACCGATGCCGTGGAAAAAGGCGCAAAGGTGCTGACCGGCGGCAAGGTCCATGAAATGGGCGAATTGTTCTACGCGCCAACCGTTTTGGTGGACGTGCCAGATAATGCCAAGATCATGAATGAAGAAACATTTGGTCCTGTCGCGGCGATCCAAAAATTCAGCGACGAGGATGCGGTGAGCAAAAAGGCCAACAACACCGAGTTTGGTTTGATTGCTTATCTGCACACTGCCGATCCGAAGCGGATTTATCGCCTGAGCCGGGCCTTGCAATTTGGCATGGTCGCGGTCAACCGTACGAAGGTGACTGGTGCGCCGATTCCATTTGGCGGCTACAAACAATCTGGCTTGGCGCGCGAGGGCGCTCGCCAAGGCATGGAAGCCTATACCGAAATTAAATATGTATGCCGCGATTGGGCATGAAGGAGAGGAAATAATGCTTAAAAATGATCAACTCGACCAATGGGATCGGGATAACTTTTTTCACCCCTCAACCCACTTGGCACAGCACGCGCGTGGCGAAAGCCCAACCCGCATTGTAACGGGCGGTTCCGGCTCACACATCGAAGACCGTGAGGGCAACAAATTGCTCGACGCCTTTGCTGGGCTTTACTGCGTGAATGTGGCTATGGTCGCCCTGAAATCGCTGATGCCATTGCCGCGCAAGCAAAAGAGCTCGCCTATTATCACGCCTATGTTGGCCATGGCACAGAAGCCTCGATCACCTTGTCCAAAATGATTTTGGACCGTGCGCCGAAAAATATGTCCAAGGTCTATTTCGGTCTTGGCGGGTCTGACGCCAACGAAACCAACGTCAAATTGATCTGGTACTACAACAATATTTTGGGCCGTCCGAAAAAGAAAAAGATCATTTCGCGCTGGCGCGGTTATCACGGCTCGGGCTTGATGACCGGTTCGTTGACAGGACTTGAGCTGTTCCACAAAAAAATTCGATTTGCCGCTCACTCAGGTGCTGCATACCGAAGCACCCTATTACTATCGTCGTGAAAATCTTGACCAAACTGAAGAGCAGTTTGTTGAGCATTGTGTGGCGAAACTGGAAGAGATGATTGAACGCGAAGGCGCAGACACCATCGCCGCCTTTATCGGCGAGCCAATGTTGGGCACAGGCGGGATCGTGCCGCCCCCAAAAGGATATTGGGCCGCGATCCAGAAAGTGCTGAAAAAGCATGACATCTTGTTGGTCGCTGATGAAGTGGTCACAGGCTTTGGTCGTCTCGGTTCTAAATTTGGTTCTGATCATTATGACATTGAGCCCGATTTGATCACCATCGCCAAGGGCTTGACGTCAGCCTACGCGCCACTTTCCGGCTCGATTGTGGGCGACAAAATGTGGAAAGTGTTTGAGCAAGGCACAGACGAATATGGCCCGATTGGCCACGGCTGGACCTATTCAGCACACCCCATCGGCGCTGCGGCTGGCATTGCCAACCTCAAACTGATTGATGATTTGGGCTTGATGCAAAATGCTGGTGACGTTGGGGCCTATCTCAACGCGCAAATGCAAGCTGCGATTGGCGATCACCCTCATGTGGGTGAAGTGCGCGGCGAAGGCATGATGTGTGCCGTGGAATTTGTCAAAGACAAAGACAGCCGCACCTTCTTTGACCCAAGCCAGAAAATCGGGCCGCAAATTGCAGGTGCCTTGGTGGAGAAAAAAGTCATTGGTCGCGCGATGCCACAAGGCGACATTCTGGGTTTTGCCCCGCCATTCTGCCTGACCAAACAAGAGGCCGACGAAGTTGTGTCCAAAACCGCAGATGTGGTCAAAGCGATGGACTTTTCTTAAACGCCAATTGCGTTGAACGAGCACAGAACTAATGCTCACCTTTTATCCTCACAGGTGAGCAAAAAAAGGGCGCCTTTAAGGCGCCCTTTTCGCTGGAAGCTAGGGAGGAGAACCTAACCGCCTTCGCCCGCACGATCTGCATTTTTGCGCCATTTTTGATAAAAGGGCAGCAGCATCGGGACGATAAGTGTGAGAACGGCAATCGAAAGGATTGTCAGGGTGAGGCCCCGTTCCCAAAGGAATGACCAGCTATCATTGTTGATCAACAGGGCGCGGCGTAGATTTTCTTCCATCATGCCGCCCAAGATGAAGCCCAAAATCATCGGCGCCAGCGGAAAGTCCAGCAGCCGAAGGGTAACGGCGGCCACCGCAAAGATGATCATCAATTGAATATCGAACGTGTTGAAGCTGACAAAATAAACCCCGATCAACGAAAAGAACAGGATCAGCGGCAGCAAGAACCGCGCCGGGATCGCGAGGATCTTCGCGATGTAGGGGATCAAAGGCAGGTTCAACACCAACAGGATGATATTGCCAATCCACATGGACACGATCACAGACCAAAATACGTCTGGCTGATCAATATAAAGCCGTGGACCGGGCTGGATGCCATAACCAATCAACGCCCCAAGCATAATGGCCGTTGTGCCCGAACCGGGAATGCCCAAGGTGAGCAATGGTACGAACGAACCAGTCGCGGCTGCATTGTTTGCGGTTTCCGGTGCAGAAAGACCGCGGATGGAGCCGGTGCCGAACAATTTGCCTTTTTTTCGGCCCCGCCAAACGTTGCTCTGTCCCATAGGCCAGGAAGCTGGCAATGGTCGCGCCGGCGCCGGGCAATACGCCCACCAAAAAGCCAAGGATTGAGGAGCGGCCGACAACAGGGGCAAGTTCAATCACTTCCTCTTTACTGATTTTCATCGAGCCCAGATTATTGTGGGCTTCTTGTTCCTTTCTACGGTCTTCATCACTGCCTTTTGGTTTCAAAATGGCCATAAGGGCTTCAGAGAGCGCGAAGGTGGCCATCACCAGCAGCAAGAATGAGATGCCGTCGAGCAAATCGATCATACCGAGTGTAAAACGCTGAATGCCCTGGGTTTGGTCTGTACCCACAGTGGATAGCATTAAGCCCACCACCGTCATCAACATGGCTTTGAGCATGTTGCCTTGGCCGGAGAACGCCGCAACGGCAGTTAGCCCCAACACCATCAAGGCAAAATAGTCAGTCGAGTGAAACGATAGTGACACTTTGGCCAAAGAAGGTGCAGCAACCAGCAATAGGATCGCGCCAATAACGCCGCCTGAGAAAGACGAATAGGCGGCAATCGCCAAGGCCTTGCCGGCTTTGCCTTGTTTGGCCATTGGATAGCCATCGAATGAGGTCGCCACCGTGCTGGCCACGCCGGGCGCGTTGATCAAAATAGAGGAGGTCGAGCCACCAAAAATCGCGCCATAATAGACCGCGGCCATCAAAATGATGCCGGCGGATGGATCGAGGCTGGCGGCAATAGGGATCATCAACGCAATCGCGGACATGGGCCCAAGACCGGGCAACATGCCAATAAACGTGCCCACCAAACAGCCGCAAACCACAAACACAAGATTGATTGGATTAAGGGCAGTTGTGAGCCCGATCAGAATACCATCAAGCATAATATTACCCTTTCAAGAACCAAGGAAGCGGTTCGATAAATACGCCCAAGCCAATCGACATCAGCGCCCAAAAGGCGATGGAAATGGGAATGGAAGTGACAGCAAGTAGCCAGAGTTTGCGCTCACCCAGCAACCAATAGCCAACGCCGAGCAAAATGGATGACGCTAAGATAAAGCCGAAGGGGCGTATGGTGAGGCCATAAATGGACATCAGCACCAAAAAGGCCAATCCAACAAGCCAGTTTTTGCCTTTGAGTTCGACATACTCAGCCGGCGAAGGCAATGCGATAATCAAAAGGCAAATGCCGATGGCCAATACGGAAAGAATTTCTGGCATCGTGCGTGCGTGAAAGGCAGAATCTTGTTGAAACGGCAGCAATGGAATGCGCTGCGACAGCACCGCATAAGTGATGCAAAAGCCGAGCAACAGGAAAGCGCCGATTCTGCGTTTGGTGAAAAACATATAACCCCTCCCATGGAAGTTGATGAGGCGCTGATCTGATCGTCTACCTGCGGCGTCTAGATCAGCCCTTCAGAAAAATGCGCCCGTCGTGCAGGCGCATCTCCTGGCTTTGTTCGCCATAAACTGCCGCTGCTCTTGAAGAGCAGCGGCAGTTTAACCTTGTGCTTAAAGGAAGCCAAGCTCGCGCATCAGGCCAGCAATTTCTTCTTCCTGCTTTTCCAAGAAGGCCATGAAATCGCCATCGGCATTGTAGATATCAACCCAGCCATTGCGATCACGTACAGTGGCCCATTCTTCAGTGCCGTACATGGCTTCTAGCGCCGCAGTATATTTGGCTTTGGTTTCGGCATCCAAGCCAGGTGCAGCAAAGAACCCGCGCCAGTTCACAAACTCGGTGCCTGTTGAACCTGCTTCATCGCAAGTTGGCGTATCTGGTGCTGTGTCCAAACGCGCGGACGATGTCACACACAAAATGTTAACTTCACCCTGACGTGCCAGCTCAATCGCTTCGCCAAAACCAGTGGTCAATGCAGCAATTTCACCGGAAAGAAGACCAGCCATTGCTTTACCACCCGCGTCATATGGAATGTATTTTACTTCCATTGGGTTGGCGCCAGCATTTTTCATCACCAAAGCCGCGATCAAATGGTCCATTGAGCCAGCAACTGAGCCGCCGCCAATCGCCATTGCTGAAGGATCGTTGGCATAAGCAGCCAGCAAAGCCTGCATGTCCTCAAACTGAGAATCCTTGTGCACAACCATGGCGCCATAGTCACCAATCGTGCCGGCAATCGGGGTCAGATCGCGGAACGACTGTGGGAACACCCCTTGCAAAGACCGGATCACGATTGGTGTGGAGTTGACCATCAAGGTGCCGGAATCGCCGGCTTCGATCAAATGCGCGATGCTTTGCCGCCGCCGCCGCCAGACATATTTTCATATGTGGCTTGGCCAACAATGCCGGATTTTGTGAGTGCTTCGCCTGTGCCGCGCGCGGTGCCATCCCAGCCGCCGCCAGCGCCACCAGGAATGAGAAAGTGGATGTCTTCGACCATCTGGTGATCGTCAGCGAGCGCTGCGCCCGCCATGCCGAAAGACAAAGCTGTTGCCGCAAGAGCGGCCGTAAAATGTTTGAACATTGGTTCCTCCCGAAAAGTTCAAATCAAACTATGACGAGAAATCATTTAGCAAAACGGGCTGACTTGAACCTGACTCGAAAGCTTGTAAGCAAAAAATCGGGTTAGAGCGCCTTCACATGGCCCATGTGGCTTTCTGCTTATATTATCAAATTCGCATTTATTTATATTTGATTTACCCAAGTGCGGCAAATTGGGGAAAACAAATCGGCGATGCGCAAAGCATCGTCACGTATTTCCTCTTGAGTATAGAGACAAGCATGCACAAACTTAATATTTCAGCGCGCATTTATCTGTTGGTGGCGCTTTCATTGTTGACCGCTGGCGTGCTCGCTTATGTTGGCATTTCCAGCATTATTGAAACGCGCACAGCGCTTCGTTCGCAAGAACTCAGCTCGATTACTGATTCGGCTGTTGGGATTCTCCAAGGCAGTTACGATCGTGTCGAAGCGGGCGAAATTGAAAAAGAGGCTGCCCTTACTGCAGCACTCCGCGCGATGGAAGATATTCGTTATCGCGGCAATGAATATATGTTTGTAGTCGACACCGAAGGCGTGATGGTCATGCACCCCTTCGCCAAAGCATTGGTGGGCAACAATCAATTGCAAATGAAAGATGCCAACGGCAAGCCCATTTTCCGTGACATGATCGATCTTGCGACGAAAAATGGCTCTGGATATCTGCAATATGTTTGGCCTCGGGGTGCTGACAAAGTGCCCGTGGATAAAAACAGCTATGTGTCCTTTTTTGAGCCTTGGGGCCTGATTGTCGGCACAGGTGTTTATATTGATGATCTACGCGCGGCCAATCAGCAAACCATTTTTAGCCAGCTTGGCATTACGGCGCTAATCGCCGGTATTTTGTTTGCTGTGGCATTCTTTATTGCGCGCTCAATCACCAAACCCGTTGCCAGCCTGACCAATGTGATGCGCACGATCGCTTCTGGCCAACATGATGCTGAAGTTGAGGGCACTGAGCGCAGAGACGAAATTGGCGAGATGGCACGGGCGGTGGAAGTCTTCCGTGAAAACGGCGCACGTATTGCCAATTTGAGTCATGAAGAGCTTGAGCGACAAGAGCGTGCACAGCAAGAACGCGCGCAAATGATGCAAGAGCTGCAAGTTGCATTTGGTGAAGTGGTGGATGCCGCAACACACGGTGATTTCACCAATCGCGTCGACCTTCAATTCCCGGATAAAGAGCTCAATGCTCTGGGCGAAAGCGTAAACCGGCTTGTGGAAACAGTAGACCGTGGCTTGAATGAAACCGGTTCTGTTCTAGCATCTCTGGCCAAGACTGACCTGACCCAGCGCGTGACCGGCCATTATGAAGGTTCGTTCGAAAAGCTGAAGCGTGACACCAATGAAGTGGCTGACCGTCTTACAGAAATCGTTTCGCAATTGCGCTCAACCTCAGGTGGTCTGAAAACGGCCACTAGCGAAATCTTGGAAGGAGCGAACGATCTGAGTGAACGCTCAACGCGCCAAGCAGCAACCATTGAAGAGACCTCTGCGGCAATGGAGCAATTGTCCGGTACAGTGTCTGACAATGCCAAGAAAGCGCAAATGGCGACTGAAAAAAACCGCCCACGCGTCTCGATTGGCCACAGATGGGGGCGAAGCGATGACCCAAGCCACCGCAGCCATGGAGCGGATCACCTCATCTTCTGCCAAAATCTCAAACATCATCGGTTTGATTGACGACATCGCTTTCCAGACCAACCTTTTGGCTCTGAACGCTTCAGTTGAAGCAGCGCGGGCAGGCGAAGCCGGGAAGGGCTTTGCGGTTGTGGCCGTTGAAGTGCGGCGTTTGGCGCAAAGCGCGGCGGAGGCATCTGGCGAGGTCAAACAACTGATTGAGCAAAGTGCGAATGAAGTTTCTGATGGCAGCAAGTTGGTGGCGGAAGCGTCGGTGAAGCTTGAAGAAATGTTAATTGCAGTGCGTGATAACGCAACGCTGATGGCCGATATTGCCCAAGCCTCGAACGAACAAGCATCTGCCATTGATGAAGTGAGCACGGCCGTGCATCAAATGGACGAGATGACACAACACAATGCGGCTTTGGTTGAAGAAACCAATGCGGCGATTGAACAAACTGAAGCGCAAGCCTCAGAACTTGATCGAATTGTAGAAGTGTTCAAATTGGTCGGCCACAAAAACGCAGGTCAAAGCAAGCCCGCTGCTCCGATGAAACCGAAATTTGCAAGCAGCGGCAATGCGGCCCTCAAAGAAGAATGGGCTGAATTCTAAGCCAATCAAAGGTGCGGCGCCGTCGCACACTGGATATCAAAACCGGCTGTTGGCGATTTGATGATCGTCAACGGCTTTTTTTTAGGATGACTTTTCGCCTTGGCGATAAGTGAAGATGGTGGCTTTGTCATCTGAGTGTACGTCAAGAGTGCCGCCGTGCGCTTTTGTGATTTCACTGGCGATATAGAGCCCCAGCCCCAAGCCCTTTGTGCGTTGGTCGTTTTCCACCCGCTGGAACGGTTGAAAAAGACGCTCACGTGTTTGCGGCGGAATAGGCGTGCCTTTATTTGTAACAGACAGCTCCAAATTCTCACCTTTTTGCACCGCGCGTACATGAACCGGCGTATCGTTTGCCCCATGTTTAAAGGCGTTCCCCACCAAATTTGAAAGCAATTGCGCCATGCGGTCATGATCGCATAAAAAATGGTCTTCCACCGAAATCTCAGTTTTGAATTCGCGGTCTGGATGCACCATCCGAAACTCGTCAACCACCTGCGTAATTATCGTTTCGAGCGATTCATTTTGCTTGTGCAGCGCGATGCCATCGCCAAGCCGACCGCGCGCGAAATCAAGCAGATTCTCAACAAGCCCGCCCATGCGCTGTGCGCTTGCACCGATCAATTGCAAAATCCGACGAGTTTTATCGGGCTGTTCTTTGCGCAAAAGAATTTGTGTGCCGCTGCTTATTGAAGCGAGTGGCGAACGTAAATCATGGCCCAAAACCGCGATAAATTGTTCGCGCAATTCGGCCGTATCTCGCTCATCACGCAAATCAGTTCTGGTCTCGTCTAGCTGTTTTTGAACATGAAGTTGGTGACCAATTAACTGGGCGAAAAGCTGAAACATCTTTATTGTTTTGTCGTTGTTGACATCGCGCGGCTCCATATCGATGCCACACAATGTTCCGAAAAAGCTTCTGTCGGGCAGTATGATGGGAACCGAAATATAGCTCCTGAAATCATAGGATTGCGCCAGTTCGTCTTTCACATAATCAGGGTCTGATCGGCTATCATTGAAAACAACAGGAGTATGGTTCCCACGAATCCGATTGCAAAATGTTCGCTCAATTGGAATTTCTCCGCCAGGAGCTAAACCGAAATCGATATCGTCCTCAACTGCGCAGGTGACCCAGCGATCCTCGGTGACACGTGCAACTGCCGAGAATCCCATGCCAGTCGCGAGTTTGATCACTTCAAAGATTGTGGGTATTGCCGGCACTTGCGCGACGGCGCGCATGTCTTCTTGAAAATCATGCATATCTTGATCTCCCTAAAGCGCGAAAATCGCGCAGTGCCTGCGCCAAAACCTATCCTCATTGAGGGAGGAGGCCGTAACGCTTTTTGTTCCACAACTAGGGGTTATTGTCTAGCTAAGGCAGCGTCGGCTTCAGTGCCGTTGGGTAATCTTGCGAAGAATTGGCGTTCGAAGGCGCTGCCTCGTCGATCCAGGTCGCGCTATAAACCTGCTGCCGCACCAAGCGGCGCGCGCAATAAGCGCATATCAATGGCAATTTAAGGAGATTGGTGCCCTGGAGAAGACTCGAACTTCCACTTCCATACAGAAACTAGCACCTGAAGCTAGCGCGTCTACCAATTCCGCCACCAGGGCACGACAGCGATGAGAACTAAAAGGCGGTCAACAGTTTGTCAATTGCCTTGTTGCTGTTATAGAATTTTTCCTACGATTGGGGGTGCCATTCGGTCTCGACAATCGGTGATACGCGGGTTAATGAAGGGGCCAAGATCGTTATCGCGCCGCGAAAAGTGGGCGCCAGCACCGAGGTTTTGAAAAAAATGGGCAAAAACGCACCAAAATTGGTCACGATTTTCGGCGGCTCAGGTTTTGTTGGGCGGCAATTGGTTCAGCATTTGGCGAAAAAAAAGGCTACCGTATTCGCGTGGCCGTGCGCCGCCCTGATCTTGCTGGTGACGTCCGGCCATTGGGCGCCGTGGGGCAAATCCACCCGGTGCAGGCCAACGTGCGCGACAAACCATCCGTCGAACGCGCCGCAGCAGGCGCCGACATCGTCATTAATTTGACAGGTATATTGTTCGAAGGTGGCAAGCAGCGATTTGAAGCCGTGCAAACGCTTGGCGCCAAGAATGTGGCCGAAGCCGCAGCCGCGGCAGGCGCGTCCAAGATGGTGCATATGTCGGCCCTCGGTGCAGATGCAGAATCAGAAAGTGATTACGCTCGCTCAAAGGCATTGGGCGAACAAGAAGTGCTTAAAGCCTTTCCTGACGCGGTGATCATTCGCCCCTCGATCATTTTTGGCGCTGAAGATGGCTTTTTCAATATGTTCGGTGCTTTGGCGCGGCTTTCACCTGTGCTGCCACTGGTGGGCGGTGAGACAAAAATGCAGCCCATTTATGTGGGTGATGTTGCTGATGCGTTCGATGTGGCGGTTGAAGGTGGCGTGAAGGGCGGCAAAATTTATGAAATTGGCGGCCCAAATGTTGAGACGATGAAAGAGCTTTTGCAGCGTTTGTTGCGCGAAATTGAGCGCAAGAATCTGTTGCTGCCCATTCCAACACCAATTGCCAAGGTCATTGGCCGGGTGATGCAGATTCTGCCAAAGCCAATGTTGACCGTGGATCAGGTAAAACTGCTTCAGCACGATAATGTGGTGAGCGAAGAGGCGCAAAAGGAAAAACGTACGCTCAAAGCATTTGGCATTGAACCCACAACCATGGGTGCAATTCTGCCAACCTACCTGTGGCGCTTTATGAAAAATGGTCAGTTCGATCGACGCACTGAACCGCTGAAACGCGACTAGATCGCGCGGGTTAGCGCAATTTATTGAGCAATTGGGCAAGGGTGACGCGTTCATCTTTGCCCAATTTTTTTGCACCATTTCATCCAAGCAGCGTTCGTAAATAACCCACATACGCGACCGCATTCTTTTGCCATCCTTGGTGATAACCGCACGACAACCGCGCCGATCCTCATCGCATACCACCCGGTCGATCAACCCAGCATTCACGAGCCTGTCCAACAGGCGTGACGTCTGATATTGCGGCAGCAGCAATTGCGGGATCAGCGCGTTGGGGCGAATACCATTGGCACCTGCCTTTTCGATTTCCCACAGCGCATCATACCAGCTGAGACTGGGGAGGTCGGCTTGCTTGAAGGCAGCCTCCACCTGCTCAATCAATGTGCGGCTGGTGATGTGTAGGCTTTGCCACGCCTGCGTGGTTTCTTGTTCAACGGTCATGGCGTTGACTTAGCATATATATGCAATTGCATCAATCTTGACATAGGGTGTATTTTCGATTTACATGCAATTGCATTTAATTGAAAGGAGACAGCCATGTCTTTGAAACTGGTCAGTCATTATCTATGCCCCTATGTGCAACGCGCCATGATCGCCCTCAATGAAAAACACGTGCCATTCGAAAAAGAATATATCGATCTGAGCAACAAGCCCGATTGGTTTTTAAAGCAATCGCCCCTCGGCAAAACGCCCCTGTTGATCGCGGACGACGCAGCGATTTTTGAGTCGGCAGTGATCGTTGAATATCTGGAAGACACACAGCAAAATCCATTGCACCCGCAAAATGCTCTGCAAAAGGCGCAGCACCGAGCGTGGGTGGAGTTTGGGTCTTCAATATTGAGCGAAATCGCCGGCCTTTATAGCGCAAAGGACAAGGCCGCTTTCGATCAACAAATCACCAGGATCAAAGGCAAATTTGCCCGGCTGGAAACGGTTTTGTCTGATGGGCCGTTTTTCGCGGGTGAAAATTTTAGCGTTGTCGACGCCACGTTTGGCCCGATCTTTCGCTATTTTGACGTGTTCGATGAAATTGAGGATTTTGGCATTTTTGCTGAGGTGCCCAAGGTGCAGACGTGGCGCACTGCGCTTGCTGAACGCCCTTCAGTGATCAATGCCGTGTCGCCTGACTATCCAACTCAGCTTTTGGCGTTTTTGAAAAAGCGCGATGCATATCTGTCGGCGAAAATTCATTAAGGTCAAAAAGAAAAGGGCGGCCCGTGCCGCCCTTTTCAAAAGCTAGAACTGGACCACAAAAATCAGGCCCAATATGCCGGCGACAATGCGCCACCAGCCAAAAACAGAAAAACCAAACCTTGAGACAAAATCGAGCAAATAGCGCACCACAATCGCGCCGACAACAAAGGCGGCAGCAAACCCAATCGCGATGTTCAGCCCCGCATCCAGCGTGATCACATCAATGTTTTTGTAAAGATCGAAGGCGAAGGCGCCCGTCATGATCGGCAGGGCAATAAAGAAGGTGAATTCCGCTGCGGAACGTTTATCTGTGCCCATCAGCATGGACCCAACAATGGTGGCGCCTGAGCGCGAGACGCCGGGCACCAACGCCAGCATTTGAAAAATACCGATGCCAAAGCAAAGCTTGAGTGGGTATTGGTAAATATCATCATATTTCGGCTCCAGCTTCAGCCGATCAACAATGATCAAAATGATGCCGCCTGTGATCAACATAGTGCAAATGATCAAGGGGGCATTGTAAAGCACCGATTTGATATAGCCATGCAGTAGCACGCCGGCCAGCGCCGCAGGCACAGATGCCAGCAAAACACCCGCCGCGAATCGCAACGCATATTTTTCGCCTTTGAAGAAATCGCGTACCAATTGCAGCAGTTTGGCGAAATATATGGTGATGATCGCCAAAATCGCCCCGAGCTGAATCAACACTTCAAAAGTGCGGCCCGGATTTTCAAAGCCTAGCCATTCGCCCAACAACAGGATATGGGCGGTGGAGGAGACGGGCAAAAACTCCGTCAACCCTTCAACGATGCCCAAGATGAGGGGCACAAAAATGCCTTGATCGGGGTTCATGAAATCTCCTCAATGATGCTATCTGGGGAACAAATTAAGCTTGATGTCCTTATCTTGCCTTAACGCATTTCTTTTCATTGGCCAATCGCATAAAATCAGCGCAGATTTGGCCCCGCGCTAAAGAAAGAGGTTATTCGTGTCGTCACCAACATTGCTGCATTATGTTTTGGACCCCTATTCGAGGCTCATCCGCTTAATGTGCGCTGAATATGGCTTTGATGTGGAACTCAAAGACGTTAAGCCCTGGCGACGCGAAGAAGAGTTCTTGGCCATAAATCCCGCAGCGGAAACGCCGGTTTTGCAGGCCGAGGGCAAACTGGCGATTGTTGGTGTTTCTGCCGTGATGATGTTTATCGAAGAAAACACCGAAACAGGCCTGCCACTTTTGCCTCAAAACGTGGTGGAACGCGCGGAAACACGGCGGCTTTTGGACTGGGCGTTGTTTAAGTTTTCTGATGATGTGTCACGCTATATTCTGGAAGAAAAATTCATCAAAAACGATATGAAAGGTCAAACGCCCGACACAAATGTGTTGCGGGTGGCGCGCATTAATCGCACAGAGCATTTGGCCTATTTTGATTATCTGCTGTCGACACGCAAATGGCTTGCCGGGGAAGATTTGACCTTGGCCGACTTTGCCTTTGCGGCGCAAATCTCCACCCTTGATTATCTTTCCGAAATGCCCTGGGATGATTTCCAAGAAGTCAAAGAATGGTATCAACGCCTGAAATCGCGTCCGGCCTTTAGAACTTTGTTGACGGATCGTGTGCTGGGCATGCCGGCCTCTTCAACCTACGCTGATCTTGACTTTTAAACCGTGACCCAATCGGCTGAAAAACTGCGTCAAAAAATTGAGGCTCGTGCCCGCGATCTGGGGTTTGCGAGTTTTGGCGTGGCGCGGGCCAATGGACATCCCGAAGCCCCCGGCCGGCTGAGCGAAGCGCTAGCCCGTGATTTTCATGGCGACATGCACTGGCTCAAAGATACGCTGGATCGCCGCACCAGCCCGCAAAATATGTGGCCGGAAGCCAGGTCGGCGATTGTGCTGGGCTATAATTATGGGCCGGATCAAAACCCGATCGACCAATTGGACGACACAGAAAACGGGCTGATTTCTGTTTATGCCCGCCACCGCGATTATCACGACATCATCAAAGGCAAACTGAAAGAGATCGCCGGCCTGTTGGCGCGTCAGGGTGATTGCGAGGTCAAAGTGTTTGTCGATACGGCGCCGCTGATGGAAAAACCGCTGGGCGAACAGGCAGGCGTCGGTTGGCAGGGCAAACACACGGTTTTGGTGAGCCGAGACCATGGCTGTTGGTTGTTCCTTGGCACGATCCTCACCGACATGGCGTTCACGCCAGATGAGGCGGGCACCGACCGTTGCGGCAATTGTCGCCGCTGCCTCGATGTGTGCCCCACCAACGCTTTTCCTGCGCCCTATCAATTGGATGCGCGGCGTTGCATCGCGTACCTCACCAACGAATATAAGGGCATTATCCCGGTTGAGTTTCGCAAACCCATCGGTAACCGCATTTATGGCTGCGACGATTGTTTGGCCGTATGCCCGTGGAATAAATTCGCGTCCGTGGCGCGCGATGAAAAGCTGCGCAGCCGCGACGATTTGCGCGCGCCATCTTTGGTCGAGCTGGCCCGATTTGACGATGCGGATTTCCGCGCTTTTTTCAAAGGCTCGCCGATCAAACGGTTGGGGCGTGACGCCTTTATCCGCAATGTGCTGATCGCGCTGGGCAATGCGCCGAACAAAGACGATATTGTGGCCGCCATCGAGCCTCACTTGAAGGATGATAGCCCCTTGGTTCGGTCAGCAGCTGTATGGGCCATGGACCAACATTGCGACAATGCAGCGTTTGACCAACTGCGCCAAGACCATTATCCAACTGAACCTGATCAATATGTTTGCGCAGAATGGGACCGGACCGCACCATGAAAATGCTTATCTTTGGCCTAGGTTATTCGGCTCAGCACATCGCCAAAGCTTTTCCCGGCGAGGTGGTGGGCACCACGCGCTCTGCTGAAAAACAACAAGCGCTCGCGGACAAAGGCTATGCCACCGAGATTTTTGACGGCGAGATCAATTCAGATGTTGCCGCGCATTTACAGGAGGCAACCCATCTGGTGATCTCTGCCAGCCCGTCCGAGGCGGGCGACCCTGTGTTGCCTGCCCTGGGGGACCTGAAAACGGCCTGCCCGAATCTGCAATGGGTCGGCTACCTCTCCACTGTCGGTGTTTATGGCGATTTCGATGGGGCATGGATTTCGGAGGACACACCGCCCGCGCCAGTGTCCAAACGCGGCAAATGGCGCGTGCAGGCGGAAAACGCTTGGGCGGACGCCTGCAAAAAGGCACGCGTGGATTTCGCGATATTCCGCCTGGCGGGCATTTATGGACCAGGGCGTTCGACCTTCGAGAAATTGCGCAAAGGCAAATCGCGCCGGATCATCAAGCCAGGGCAAGTGTTCAACCGCATCCATGTGATTGATATTGCGCAAATCGTGTGCGCCGCCGCAAACCAACGCGCCACTGGTGTCTTTAACGGCGCCGACCATGAACCCGCGCCGCCGCAAACCGTGATTGAATATGCGGCGCAACTGGCCAATTTGCCCTTGCCGCCGGAAGAACCGTTTGAAACGGCGGATATGACGCCCATGGCGCGATCTTTTTACGGCGACAATAAGCGCTGCGGCAACGCGCGTTTGAAGAAAGATTTGGGCGTCACGCTAAAATTCCCGACCTATCGTGAAGGGCTGGAATCTATTCTGACGCAAATGAGCGGATAATTCTTTGCATCAGCGCCAAATCCTCGGGTTGGCTCAACCGATGATCGCCATCGGGCACCAGCGTAAAGCGCGCATCATCATGCAACAAGTGGCGATAGATTTCCTGTGCATGGCTTAAGGGCACGTCCGGGTCTAAAGCGCCGTGGATGATGTGCACGGGCGCACCCGTTTTCAGCGGGGAATCCAATAAGCAGTTGGCATTGCCATCTTCCACCAGATTGTTGGTATAAATGTAGGGACCATCGCCATAGCGACTCTCGCGCAGCAATTCTCCGTCGCGCTCTAGCTTGGCGAGTTCATCGGGTCCAAACCGTTGTGGCAATAACCGTTTGGTGAAATCCACCCCCGGCGCGATCAGCACAAGGCTTTAACTGGCTTTTGTCCCCGGTCAAGCAAATATCTGTTCAGGAGCAGCGCAATCCATGCGCCCATGGAGGAGCCAATCAGGATTTGTGGGCCGTCTGCGAAACGTTCATAGACGGCAATCGCATCCGCAAGCCAGCTGGAAATGGTTTGATCGCGAAAATTGCCGGTGGACTGACCGTGGGCCGCATAATCAAACCGGGTGTTGGTCAGGCCCAATTCTTGCGCCAGCGCTGCCACGGTGTTTGCTTTGCCGCCACACATATCTGACATAAAGCCGCCCAGCCAAAATAAGCCCGGCGTTTGCCTGGTTGTATGAATCACAGCCAATTGATGCTCGGCCTGCTGATTTCGGCGTTCAATCCAGTGGGTGGGGTGCTGCATTTGCTTTTCTTTTGGAACTGGCACGACTATTTTGACGTTTAGTATCGAATCTTTGGATCAAGGTGTTGACTTTAAGCGCATTTGACCAGATTTTATGCCACGCAACTAATATCTTTTGTCAAAAGAAGGAATTGACACCATTCGTCGTCCACAAAGACCTGTACAACCCCAAAAAGACGGGCCACGCTCTAACCGCGAAATTAACGTTCCTGACGTTCAGCTAATCGATGCTGAAGGGGAAAACCGCGGCGTGGTGAATACAAGCGAAGCCATGGCCATGGCGCAAGAAGCTGGTTTGGATCTTGTTGAGATCTCGCCAAATGCGAAGCCGCCAGTTTGTAAAATTCTAGACTTGGGTAAATATAAATACCAAGCACAGAAAAAAGCTGCTGAAGCGCGCAAAAAGCAAAAAGTCATCGACGTTAAAGAAATCAAGATGCGACCGAACACGGATACGCACGACTTTGAGGTCAAGATGCGCAATGTTGTAAAGTTCTTGGAAGGTGGTGACAAAGTAAAGGTCACCATGCGTTTCCGCGGACGTGAAATGGCACACCAGGAATTGGGCCTTCAGCTTTTGAATCAAGTGCGCGAGCGCGTGCAAGAGATCTCTAAAGTTGAGGCGAAGCCGAAAACGGAAGGCCGCCAGATGATTATGATCTTGGCGCCAACGGCAACAAAATAAGTGCATGAACATGTACTGTGATGAAAAGGGCGCCTTCGGGGGCCCTTTATTTTTTTGCTTGAGCTGGGCATAAATAGCCGCAAGGGAACCGAGGAGCACCACCATTTTATCAGTGCTAAGATATGGCGGATTGTTGGCAGTGTTTTTGCTGTTGCTCGAATTCTTGCGCCGCAATGCCTCAATCCATCTTTGGCCTGTTGCGGTTTATCCCGGTCTCATCGCCTTGATCTTTTTGGCGCTTGGCAGCGCGGGCGCGTGGATGTTGGCAAAGCATTTTGTCGTGCGAAAACGCGACCTACCGGCGCAGCGCGACGCAAAACGCATTGCTGAGATCGGACTGACCGATCGCGAGACCGATGTGTTGATCTTTCTGGTGCACGGCTACACCAATAAACAAATCGCAGCACAGCTCAAAGTGGCGCCTTCGACCATCAAGTCCCATGTCAAAAGCATCTTTATCAAGTTGGATGTGTCTAACCGCACCGAAGCCGCCAGCGAGGCCCGGGCCCTTGGTTGATTGGATAAATCCACGCTTCCACCATTTGGGGGAGGACAAGCGCGTCAAATTTGGCCAAACTCAACGCCATAATTTTGACGGGGGATAACATGCAATCTGTTTTGAAGTGGGGGATCATCAGCGGCGCCTTGATGACCTTTCTTATGCTTGGCTCGCTTTTGTTGGTGGCAAACAACCAAGCCGAAAATATGGGTATTGCCGAGCTTGCAGGCTATGCGGGTATGATCGCGGCGTTGGCCATTATCTTGTTCGCCATGCACCAGCGATTTCGGGGGCGCGCGGATCGGCCAAGCCTTTGGCAGCGTATCATTTTCGGTGTAGGGGTTGCCTTTGTGGCGGGCACCATCTTCGCCATTTGTGATGTGATCTATACCTTTATGATCAATCCCGGGTTTATGGATGCCTATTTCCAGTATTATTTGACCACCCTGCCGGTGCAGGAAGGGCCTGAATACGAGCGTTTGGTGGAAGAAGCGATGATGCAGCGCGAAATGTATGCGCAGCCCTTCATTGTGTTCTTGGTGATGGCGGCAACTGTATGGATAATCGGGCTGATAATTTCTGTGATCGGTGGTCTGGGCCACTATTTCTGGACGAAATCAAAAATCAAACAACAAACAATATGAGGGCAAAATGGACTTAGGGCGTTTTTCAGTGAGCCTCAATGTCAAAGACATTGAAGTCTCAAAGCAATTTTATCAAAATCTGGGGTTTGAAATCGTCGCGGGCGATCAGGCGCAAAACTGGCTGGTGCTGCAAAATGGGGGGGCGAAAGTTGGCATATTCCAAGGCATGTTTGAGGAAAACATCATGACCTTCAACCCCAAAGATATAAAGCCAATCCACAAAAAGCTGGATGAGTTGGGCATTGAGTATTCTCGCCAAATGGGCGGGGAGGACTATCCTAAAATGGCCTTGTTCAAAGATCCGGATGGCAATGACATTCTTATTGATCAGCACGACGTGTAAAAACCTATGAAAGATAGGGCACAAAGGCTTGCATTTTTGCCTTTGTGCTCTTATAACCCACGAGTTCAAGCGGATCGTCCGGCCTGAAAAGGGTATGCCGTGTCGATCCATAATGCTTAAAACCCGCCGACTCCCACCGGGGATGAGGCAACAAGAAGGAAAAGCAAAATGCCCAAGCTTAAGACAAAGTCTGGCGCTAAAAAGCGCTTTAAAGTGACTGGCACTGGCAAAGTCATGGCCGCAGCAGCAGGCAAACGCCACCGTTTGATCAGCCACAACGGTAAATATATCCGTCAAAACCGTGGTACGAGCGCAATGTGTGCACAAGATGCACGCACGGTGAAAAAATTCCTGCCTTACGCCTAATTTCTGACTTTTAAGGACTAAATCCATGTCACGTGTTAAAAGAGGCGCAACGAGCCACGCCCGTCATAAAAAGGTGCTCAAATCCGCTAAAGGTTATTACGGCCGTCGCAAGAATACCATCCGCGTTGCAAAGCAAGCGGTGGAAAAAGCCGGCCAGTACGCATATCGCGACCGGAAGACGAGAAAACGTAATTTCCGTGCATTGTGGATCCAGCGTATCAACGCTGCTGTTCGCGAGCACGGCTTGACATATGGTCGATTTATCGACGGCCTCAGCAAAGCTGAGGTTGCGGTTGACCGTAAAGTGTTGGCTGACCTGGCTGTTCGTGAGCCAGAAAGCTTCAAAGCGCTGGTTGAAACAGCCAAAAAAGCGCTCGGTTACCTTAAGGATGTTGACGCGACAACCCACGCCCGGGTTGCTAGCTAAACACTCCTCGCCTTATCTTTTCTGAGGCCGAAATTAAAGCCTTGCGCCATCCTCCAGTCTGGGGTTGGCGCAAGGCTTTTGTGTTTAAAGGCTTTGTGCGTTTGTATGGTGCGCAAATCTTCTCGCTGCTAAAACGAATAAACGGGACAAGGGGTCCGAACAAATGGTTGATACCAAAGCGCTGGACGCGCTGAAATCTGAAATCCTGCTGCGATTGAAAACGCGGCCGACCTGAAAGAGCTGGACGCAGTTCGGGTTGGCGCCTTGGGCAAAAAGGGTTCCATTTCTGAACAGCTGAAAGGCTTAGGCAAAATGACCCCGGAAGAGCGCAAAGTGGCTGGCCCCGCGCTCAATGGGTTGAAAACTGAAGTCGCTGAAATGATTGAGGCGAAGGCCGAACAACTGGAAGCTGCCGAACTGGACGCCAAGCTGGCATCAGAAAAGGTAGACATCACCCTGCCGCTGCAAAAAGGTCCCATGCAACGCGGCTCGATCCACCCCATCAGCCAAACCATTGATGAAATCACCGCCATCTTTTCCGACATGGGCTTCGCCATTGCCGAAGGCCCTGATATCGAAAGCGATTATTACAACTTCACAGCGCTGAACTTCCCCGAAGGTCACCCGGCGCGTGAAATGCACGATACTTTCTTCATGAAGCAGCAAGAGGGTGAAGGTTCCAATGAAGGTAAGATGGTGCTGCGCACGCATACATCTCCGGTACAAATCCGCACCATGGAAACGCAAGAACCGCCGATCCGCATTGTTATTCCTGGTCGTACATACCGGTGCGACAGCGACCAGACCCACACGCCCATGTTCCATCAGCTAGAAGGCTTGGTGATTGATAAATCTTCGCACATCGGCCAATTGCGCTGGGTGCTGGAAGAATTCCTGACCGCCTTCTTTGAAGTTGATCACGTCAAAACCCGTTTCCGCCCATCCTTCTTCCCGTTCACCGAACCCTCCATGGAAGTGGATGTCCAGTGTGACCGCTCTGGCAATGAAGTGAAAATCGGTGAAGGCACCGATTGGATGGAAATTCTGGGCTGCGGCATGGTGCACCCCAATGTGATCCGCAATTGCGGTCTCGACCCCGATGTCTACCAAGGCTTTGCTTGGGGCATGGGCATCGACCGGATCGCCATGCTGAAATATGGCATGCCTGATTTGCGCGACTTCTTCGGCGCTGATCAGCGCTGGCTCGACCATTACGGCTTCCGCCCGCTGGATCTGCCCACCTTGTTTGGAGGGTTGTCTTCGTGACCATGCCCGTCAGCGATATGGAGGAAATCTATATCGTGACCGACATTGAAAGCGATGGCCCCAGCCCACTGCGTCACTCCATGTTGAGTTTTGCCAGTGTGGCCATGACGCGTCGTGGCCAGTTTTTGGGCGAGTTTCAAGCCGTGCTTGAACCGCGCAAAGACCGCGTGCCCGACCCCAAAACCATGGAATGGTGGAAGACCGAGCCGGACGCTTATCGAGCCGCGACCGAAAATGCCCAGTCGCCCGAAAAGGTGATGAAAGAATATGCCACATGGGTGAAAGGCTTTAAGGGCCGCAAGGTGTTTGCTGCCGCGCCGCTCATTTTTGATGGCATCTTTATCGACCATTATCTTGATCTATATACCCGCTCACGCGTGTTCTCCGGGCCAACCCATAGCCAGGTGATCTTCAGCGGCGGCGCTGCGGATATTTACACCATGGCAGGCATACTTTCTGGCAACGACCATGAGAATTGGACTACACGGCGCGTGCCCGACAGTTGGATTGGCCACCAGCCGCACAGCCATTATGCCATTGACGATGCGCGTGGCTATGCCCACATGCTCAAACGATTCTTCATCATGTCGAGCTTGCCGCAAACCCTCCGCCATCTCGAAATATCTGAATTTGGCGACAGTGAAGCCCTGTGCAACGAGCTCGTTGCCCTGATCGTGGATGGCAAGAAAACCGCGACTTGTGGCGCTTTGGCTCACTATGAAGCCGATGGCGAGCCTTTGCCCGAAGTCGGTGCACGCTATATCGTGCCCAACTGGGACGGCGTGCCCCAATGTATCATTGAGACGACCTCAGTGGAGGTGAAACGCTTCGACGAGGTGGATGCAGATTTCGCCCATGCTGAGGGCGAAGGGGATTTAAGCTACCAATATTGGCACGACGGCCACAAAGAGTTTTTTTTACCCGGAACGGCGGGTTTTCACCCGAAATGAAACTGGTGTGCGAGCGGTTCAAATTGATTGAAACGTTGGCGAAATACACGACGACAAAAGAGTAAAACCGATGAAATTCACAATTGACTGGCTAAAAGATCATTTGGAGACCAAAGCGTCGAACGATGAGATCATTGAAACCCTCACCCAGATCGGGCTTGAGGTGGAAGAGGTTGAAGATCAGGCAAAAACACTCGCGATTTTACGGTTTGCGAGGTAATTTCAGCCGAAAAGCACCCAAATGCTGACAAGCTAAAAGTCTGCATGGTCAGCACTGGCAAAGGCGATCCCGTCAAGGTCGTGTGCGGCGCCCCCAATGCGCGCACCGGCATGAAAGGTGTTTTCGCGGCGTCCGGCACTTATATTCCCGGTACCGATTTTGTGTTGTCCAAAGGCGTGATCCGCGGCGAGGAAAGCAACGGCATGTTGTGTTCTGAGCGCGAATTGCTGCTGTCCGACGACCATGATGGCATTATCGATTTGCCCGCTGACGCGCCTGTCGGCGAGCGTTACGTCGACTATGCCAAACTGAATGATGTGGTGATCGACATTGCCATCACCCCGAACCGCGGCGATTGTACCGGCATTTACGGTGTTGCGCGCGACCTGGCCGCCGTGGGCGTCGGTGAATTGAAAGATGGCACCGTGCAACCCGTGAAAGCGACGCTTGATGGCAAAGGCGACATCTCGGTAGAGTTCCGCTTTGGCGAAGATGAGCCGCAAGCCTGTCAACAATTTGCTGGCCGCATGTTCAAAAATGTCAAAAACGGGCCATCACCGGAATGGATGCAACAGCGTTTGATCGCCATTGGCTTGCGCCCCATCAACGCGCTGGCCGATATCACCAACTATGTGTCCTATGATCGTGGCCGTCCGTTGCATGCCTATGATGCCGATAAAATCAACGGCCAGTTTCACGCGCGCAACGCCCAAAAAGGCGAAGAAATTTTGGCGCTGGACGGCAAAACCTATCAGCTCGACGACACCATGTGCATTTTGGCTGACGATAATGGACCGCTTTGTATCGGCGGCATTATGGGCGGCGAAGCGAGCGGCTGTACGGCGGACACCACCAGCCTGTTTTTGGAAAGTGCATGGTGGGAACCCATCGAAATTGCACAAACTGGCCGCAAAACCGGCATCAATTCAGATGCGCGTTACCGCTTGGAGCGTCATGTCGACCCAGAGCTGACAATCCCCGGCCTCGAACTGGCGACCAAGCTGATTTTGGAGATTTGCGGTGGCGAGGTGTACGACATCACGGTAACAGGCGACGTGCAGCCAGAAGAAAAAGTCATCGACTTCCCTTTGGCGGAAATTACACGCCTGACCGGCCTCAAGGTGCCCTTTGTTGAAGTCAAAGCTGTGCTTACGCGCTTGGGCTTTTGGGTGGCTGGTTCTGGCGATGTGGTGAAGGTGGCCGTGCCGTCTTATCGTCCGGACATTGAAGGCAAAGCCGATCTGGTGGAAGAAGTGATGCGCATCGTTGGCGTGGACAATGTCCCCGTAGATCCGCTACCCCGCCTCACAAGTGTTGCCCCAAAAATGCTGACCACAATCCAAAACCGTCGACGCATCGCGCGGCGCGCCCTCGCGGCACGCGGCTTCAACGAAGCGGTGACCTGGTCGTTTGTTTCTGAAAAAGAAGCAGTTGCGTTCGGTGGCGGACAAGATGAGCTGAAGTTGGAAAACCCGATCAGTGCAGAGCTGAGCGATATGCGGCCATCATTGCTGCCGGGTTTGCTGGCAGCGGTGAACCGCAACACCAACCGTGGCATTGCTGATCTGTCCCTGTTCGAAATCGGCCAAGTTTTCAAAACGGCTGCGCCGGATGGTCAATATAACTATGCTGCAGGCGTGCGCGCCGGGCTGGATACCCATCAACAAGTGGGCCGCCATTGGCAGGGCAAGACACAAAAGCCCGACGTGTTCGAAGCCAAAGCTGACCTGTTTGAAACATTGGCGCAATTGGGTGTTGATCCCAACAATCTGCAAATCGTCGCAGAACCCGCAACATGGTCACATCCGGGCCGCGGCGGACGCGTGCAGTTGGGACCGAAAAACATTATTGGCTGGTTCGGTGAGCTGCATCCAAAACTGGTCAAAGATTTGGATGTACCAAAGGCAATTGCTGCATTTGAGCTGAATTTGGACGCCATCCCGCAACCGCGGGCAAAAGCGACCAAGGCGAAACCGGCCTTGACCATATCGGATCTACAAACAGTGAAACGCGACTTTGCGTTCGTGGCCGATCAATCTGTGGAAGCAGGCAAACTGCTCAAAGCCGCCGGTTCAGCGGACAAAAAGCTGATCACCAATGTCAGCCTGTTCGACGTGTTTGAGGGCAGCAATTTGGGCGAGGGCAAAAAATCTTTGGCGATTGAGGTGACCATTCAACCCAAAGACAAAACCCTCACCGACGAGGAAATCGACGCCATAAGCCAAAAAGTGGTGGCCGCTGTGCAAAAGGCCACCAAAGCCGAATTGCGGGGTTAGGGAAAATGGTTGGCGACTTGAACTCAGTCTTCCTGCCGGAGGATAGCGAATTCATGCGCCAACCCGTTTCGCCCGAAACGCCTAGGTCAGAACAGTTTATGGCCGAGTTTGATCAACGCGGCATTTTTTTATAGTGTTTTCCGATCTGAAGATGGGCAAGGTGTCTGGTTTATTGGGCCAGAACTAAAAAGTCTAAGCGCGCACATAGGCCCGATGAACATTCTTGGATGCCAATCAGGCATTCAAAGCGACGTAAAAATTATAAAGAGCCGTGCGGCATTCATTGGATATGCAACTCTGCCTGCAGAAGATACACAGCTGAAGCTGCTGTTCAATGGTTTGGAGTTTAGAGTTTCGATCGGTGCGAACTATTGTGAGGAGTTTCGTTCTAATCGCATTGTGTATGCAATAAATAAGGACAACAGTGCAAAGTGGGTTTCTGATTGGGCGAAATTCTACGTTTCCGAGCATGATGCAGACAGCGTTGTTATATTCGACAATAAATCGAAGCACTACAAGCGCGATCAATTGGAAAATGCTCTAGGCAACGTCGTTGGGTTGAAGCATTTTCGGGTGATCGAATGGCCATTCAAATTTGGCGCACTTGATCCAATCGCTCAGCAATTAAATAAACCTTTTTATACGATGTTTGCTCAGCCAGTTGCGCATATGGAGTTGTATTTGCGTTATGGTTATCACGCAAAATCGATATTGAACGTAGATATTGATGAGCTTGTCCTGTCGAAAAAAGGTCGATCCGTTTTTCGGTGTGCTGAATCGCGGTTTTTTTGGTTGCGTTAAATTTGAACGTTTTCTTGTTGAAAACGTATTTTCTCGGTCGCAAAACGAGCCAAGTTTTCAAAATTTCCAATTCAGGGATAAAGGGAATCTTGGGCGACAAGATAGATACAAAAAATGGGCATTCTCGCCGAAGAAAGTAAAAACAACTGCAAAAATTGCGCTTCCCAATACGCATTGGTGGATGGCGTGTTTAATCCATACCCCACGTCTAAAGATTTTATTTGTTACCATTTTGCAGGTATTACATCTGGCTGGCGTGCTTCGGATGATCGCAATGTAAAGAAAGAATGGCAGCATGAGCGCCACATTAGCGAGCCCTTCGACCCTTCAAAGCACGTGAAGGACGAGTTTTTGGAACGTAAGCTCAATGAGATTTTTGGGGATGCCCATGAGTGAGCCATCGGTTGGATTTATTATTGACCTCGAGCGCGGCGAACGTCGCCCCATTGCACTGTCGACAACTCGACTTGACGAAGCCAGCGAAATCAAACGCCTTCCGAAACAACCCCATCGACAACGTGATGAGAAGTTTTTAAGCGCGTTTGATTTCACAACGCTCTATTATGATTGTTTCTGGGATCAGAACGCCAAAGACATTCTTTGCATTGGCCCCACGCCAACAAATCTGAAGCCGCACTACCAGAAAGCAGTGTACCGCGCGATGCCATCCGGCAAACAGGTCAAAGCAAAGCACTATTTTTCCCTGACTGTAATGACCACGCATCTGAAAGATGTGCCTTCGGATACCACGGCAATTGAAATGCACTTTGCTGGCGAAAGGTACCTTATGCCGGTGCAGCCGAATGAGTGCGATATGTTTGCCCGCGAAAATTTGATGTTCACCTTGTCCAAAAACAACGATCTAAAGTGGATCGATTTCTGGGCTGATTATCATGTGCGCAAGCAAAATGTCTCCACCATTATCCTGTTTGACAATGGGTCTGATCAATATGAGATCGATGATCTCTTAGAGAAGCTGGCGGGGATAAAAGGACTCAAAAAAAGCAGTCGTCGTCAGCATGCCTTATCCCTATTGCGCTAAAGATGAAATATTGAAGGTGAACCCTTATTGGGCTCACTTTTTACAAATCGCGCTGATGAGCATTGTGCTGCGCAGATTTGGCATGAGCGCGAATGCAATTTTGAATCTCGATATTGACGAATTGGCCAACAGCAATGGTGCGGCGGACGTGTTCCACCTTGCCGAACGGTCTAGTCTGGGAATACTGTCTTTGAGGGGGACATGGGTGGAGCCTATTGCAGAAAGCTGTTTTGGTGACCATCGAGATTTCACGGTTGTTACGAAGATAAATTCTGAGCTTTATTGCGAGGGCAAAAAGTGGGCAATTGATCCAAAGCGCAAATGGTTCAAAAAGCTTAAAGTGTTTCCCTATATGCATTGGATTGAGAATCGTGCGCAATTGGGAAGGCGTTATGTCGAGGGTGTGCATTTTTGGCACTTCAAAGGCATTAACACCAATTGGAAGTTAAACCGAGCCGCCCCGATGAAGTTCGACCCTGAACTTCATGAGCGGCGCAAGATCGAGTTTTAGCGCGTGCGCGGCGCCAGACGGAATTGACCCTTGGTCTAGTTGCAAATTTGACCAACTCATGGGACAAGCATTTAACCAATGCACCTTTGTCGCGAGGGACTTATGCCTGCCATTAAAAAAAGAAGATTTCATTCAGTCGATCACCGACGCGTTTCAATTCATTTCTTATTACCATCCGCTCGACTATGTGGAAGCGGTGGCCAAGGCCTATGAAAAAGAAGAGAACCCCGCCGCGAAAGACGCAATTGCGCAGATTTTGACCAATTCGCGCATGTGCGCAGAGGGCCACCGTCCGATTTGCCAAGACACAGGCATTGCCGTTGTGTTTTTGAAAATCGGCATGGATGTGCGCTGGGATACCGACATGTCGGTTGAAGATATGGTCAATCAGGGCGTGCGCCAGGCCTATGCGGAGACGGACAGCAATTTGCTGCGCGCGTCGCTCTTGATCGACCCAGCAGGCACCCGCAAAAACTCTGGCGACAACACACCCGCGGTGATCCATTATGAAATGGTCACCGGCGACAAGGTGGATGTGACCGTGGCGGCCAAGGGTGGCGGCTCCGAGAATAAAGCCAAATTGGCGATGCTCAACCCCAGCGATGATATCGTGGAGTGGGTGCTCAAAACCGTGCCGACATTGGGCGCGGGTTGGTGCCCGCCTGGCGTATTGGGCCTTGGCATTGGTGGCACGCCAGAAAAGGCCATGTATCTGGCCAAAAAAATCTTTGATGGCGCCTGTCGATATTCAAGAATTGATTGAGCGTGGTCCCAACTCCACCGCGGAAGAATTGCGGCTTGAGCTTTATGAAAAGGTCAATGCCTTGGGCATTGGCGCGCAGGGGCTTGGCGGCTTGACTACGGTGGTCGATGTGAAAGTGTTGGATATGCCAACCCACGCGGCATCCAAGCCTGTTGGTCTTGCGCCAAACTGTGCGGCGAACCGCCATGTGCATTTTGAGCTGGATGGTACTGGACCGGCTGACCTGACCCCACCGCCGCTCAGCGCATGGCCGGACATTGGCTGGAAGCCATCGACGGGCGCAAAGAATGTTGATTTGGATACGTTGACGCCAGAAGAAGTGGCGACGTGGAAACAAGGCGATCGCTTGCTGCTGAACGGTAAAATTCTCACCGGACGCGATGCCGCACACAAAAAGATTCAATCGCTTTATGAAAGCGGCGAGGGCTTGCCTGAAGGCGTCGATTTCACCAACCGGGTGATCTATTATGTTGGTCCGGTCGATCCTGTGGGCGACGAAGCGGTTGGCCCCGCTGGCCCGACCACGGCCACGCGCATGGATAAATTCACCGAAATGATGCTCGACAAAACCGGGCTTGTGGCGATGATCGGCAAGGCCGAACGTGGGCCCGCAGGGCTGGAAGCCATTGCCAAACACAAAGCGGCCTATTTGATGGCCACAGGCGGCGCGGCCTATCTTATTTCAAAAGCCATTCGCTCCTCTCGCGTGGTGGCGTTTGAAGAGTTGGGCATGGAAGCCATCTATGAATTTGAGGTGGAAAATATGCCCGTGACAGTCGCTGTGGATTCCACCGGCCAAAGCGTACACCAGATCGCCCCGGCCATCTGGCGCAAGAAAATCGGCAAATTGCCAGAGCCTGCCTGATGGATTTGCCAAAGGGCTACCGGCTGCGGGCGGTCCGCGATATGGATTTGGACCTGGTTTGCGCCCAGCGCGAATTGATGTTTTCAGATGGCGGCAAGCGCCCGCGCGAAAGCCTTGAAAAGATGACCAACTATTTCCGCCCCTGGCTGCAGGAGCGGCTGGCCGATGGCCGCTATTTTGGTTTTATCGTCGAACGCAATGGCGAGCCAGTGGCCGGGGTTGGCCAATGGATCATCGATTGGGCGCCGCATTTCCACCACGAGGAAGAGGCCCATCGCGCTATATCGCCAATGTCTATGTGGCGCCCGACCATCGCGGCCAAGGGATTGCCAGATTTCTGGTGAGTTGCGCCGAACAGGAATTTAAAGCCCGCGGCGTCTCCACCATGGTGCTGCATGCTTCTCAAGAAGCCGAGCCGATATATGCTAGCTAGGTTGGGATCAGACCAGCGAGATGATGAAAATTAACGACTAGCGATAGGCGGGGTTGGCATAATGTTTTCGGGACTGAAGACGCCACTGCAACTCTCAAAATCCTGCTGCCATTGTTTCGCTTCGTCGCTGTCAAAATCTGGAAAATCCATCAGTACTTCCATCAAGCGCACTTTGTTCTGCATAACGGGCGCTTTAAAACGGTCGGCAAAATCAACCGCAAGTGACTTATCTTTATATTTGAGAACCTCGTTCTCATCGTAATATTGGACGAGGTGGAAATACTCGAATAACTCTGCAAAATCCTCAGCTAAGTTGGTGGTCCCATAAAGTGTTGGCTTATCTGTTTTCAAAAGATAGTCGTAAAAGGCGCGGAAATCCTCTTCTATCCAATCGGTCCATTCAACTTTATGGCGGATTTGATCAATGAGCTTTCTCACCCTTTTTGGTGGAACAATGTAGTTCGCCTTCGTGCATTGATAGGCGTGATCGCCCAGAAATTTGAATTCGAAATGGTGAGCCAATTCGTGAAGAAGTAAGTTTCTGAGAAGTGCTTTCTCAGTTGACCTATCTTCAAGGCGGCGAGGGGCTCCAACTGCATCCATGAAGGCGAGTTGACCATCGCCAATGGAGGACTTTCCAAACTTTAAAGTCGGGTCTTCGATATAGCGTGAGTAGTGATCAGCAACGATCCTCACAACGCCAGAATCGCCTACTTTCCTATAGTCCCCTATTTGGGTCCCGCGGATATTCTTTACAAATCTAATCTGGTAAATGTCGCAGAAGAGCTTTTGCGCCAACGGCGAGCTTTCCTCCGCAATTTCAACAACCATGTTTTGAATTTGTGAAGAGGCGGGAGCCGTGCAATAGGCCGTGTTGCCAAAGCAAATTTTCTCGCGAAGTTCGTCAGCACAATCGAATGCGTAACTTGGCGTGGACAAGGAAAAATACGCCGCAATCGCAGCAATAAATAATTTTGGCATCAGGCAATCTCCTTAAAATATGCGGATCATGCTGATGCCAAAGTTTGGTTCAAATGTGACGGAAATCGGTTCCGCCTCGTTAGCCTTAATAAAGCCTTAACGCAACCAGCCTTCGGGCCGGGGGTGCAGATTCATCAATCCGCCTTCTGCTGCTTTGTCGATGGCGGCGATCTCGTCGTCACTCAGCTCCAGATTGTCGAGAGCACCGAGATTATCCTTGAGTTGTTCAAGCGTGCGCACACCGATCAGTGCCGATGTCATTTCCTTGCGCCGCAGCGCCCAGGCAAGCGCGAGCTGCACCAACGATTGGCCGCGCGACTTGGCGATATCGTTCAACCGATCCGCCGCATCAATCACGCCCATTTCCAAATGCGAGGCCGCGACCGACGACGATTTTTCCGCCGCGCGGGTGTTCTCGCCTTTGCCTTTGGAATATTTGCCGCTCAAGACGCCTTGCGCCAATGGGGAAAAGGCAATGCAGCCCACGCCCAACTCACCCAACGCATCCAGGGTGCCATCATCTTCAATCCAACGATTGAGGATCGAATAAGATGGCTGGTGGATGGTGAGGGGAACACCCATTTCTTGCAAAATGTTGTGGGCCTCGATGGTTTGTTCACGCGGATAGGACGACACGCCCACATAAAGCGCTTTGCCTTGGTGGTAAAGCGAGGCGAGGGCGCCCATTGTTTCTTCCAACGGGGTGTCTGGATCAAATCGGTGCGAATAAAAGATGTCGAAATATTCAACATTGCAGCGTTGAAGGCTTTGGTCGCAACTGGCGATCAAATATTTGCGGGAGCCAAATTCGCCATAAGGCCAGGCCACATTTCATAACCCGCTTTGGAAGAGATGATCATCTCATCGCGATAGGCTTAAAATCATGTTGCATCATTTGCCCAAATAGCTCTTCAGATGAGCCGGGGGGCGGGCCATAATTGTTGGCCAAATCAAAGTGAGTGACGCCTTGATCAAACGCATAGGTGAGAATTTCAAGCGCGCTGGGATAATCGCGTGTGCCGCCAAAATTTTGCCAAAGGCCAAGGCTGATGGCAGGTAGCTTCAGGCCGGAGCGGCCAGAGCGACGATATTCCATATTGTCATAGCGAGACGAAGATGCGCTATAGGGCATAAGGGACCTCATATTTTTTTGTAACAAATCACGGCAGGACGATAAGGATGACATAGATCAAGGGCGAAATGCAATCGATTGCGTTACAAAGATCTATGCTTGGCGGCGCAGCGCTTTTTTGCTACACCGTCCCATTGAATTTAACCGCCTGCTGATGCACGACGAAAGACTATCTAAGGAATGTCGAAATGAGTGAATATAAGGTCGTTGCGCTTTATAAATTTGTGTCCCTGCCGGACTATAAAGAGCTGCAAGAACCCATTCTCTATTTTTGTAAGGAGCGCGACATCAAGGGGTCGCTGCTGCTGGCCGAAGAAGGCATCAACGGCACGGTGGCCGGTCGCCCCCAAGCGATTGATGAGCTGGTGGACTATTTGGAGCGCGGCAATCAGTTTAAAGGCCGGTTCAAAAACGCTGAAATTAAATTTTCCGACGCCAGCGACATGCCCTTTTTGCGCATGAAGGTGAAGTTAAAAAAAGAAATCGTCACCCTGCGCGCGCCCGAAGCTGACCCCAGTAAACAAGTCGGCACCTATGTTGAGCCAGAAGACTGGAACGACATTATCTCTGACGAAGAGATGGTCGTGCTCGACACCCGCAATGATTACGAGGTGGCCATTGGCACCTTCAAAAACGCGCTCGATCCCAAAACCGATAGTTTCACGGAATTCAAGGATTATGTGGCCGAAAACCTTGATCCGGGGAAAAACAAGAAAGTCGCCATGTTCTGCACGGGCGGCATTCGGTGCGAAAAAGCGTCAAGCTATATGCTCGCCCAAGGGTTTGAAGAGGTTTATCACCTCAAAGGTGGCATTTTGAAATATCTGGAAGAAATGCCCGAGGAAAAAAGCATGTGGGACGGCGAGTGCTTCGTGTTTGATGAGCGTGTTTCTGTGGGGCATGGCTTGAGGGAAGGCAATTTGAGCCTTTGCCGTGCCTGCCGCTATCCGCTAACCGAAGAAGACCAGCAGCACCCCAAATTCATTGAGGGGCAGCAATGTCACCATTGCGCCGACAAAATTTCAGAGCGCAGTCGGGCGCGCGCTGCGGAGCGGGAAAAGCAAATCCGCTTGGCCGCCGAACGCGGACAAGCTCACATCGGTGATGAGGCCGAAGAGTTTGCCCGCAAGAACAAAGAGCGGATGAAGCAATTGCGCAAAGAACAGCGCGAGCTTAATCGCAAAATGGCAGAGAAGGCCAAGCAGGCTTAGATCAGGCAGGTGCCGTGGGCAAAAGGCCCGCCGCGCGCGCCTGCTCTGTTTGCCCGCGGCTGATGGGCAATTCTGCCCCATCCTTCATCACGGCAACCAAAGTGTTGCCATTTTTCCGGGTTTCCACCACGGCGTCGAGCGCCACCCAATGGGAACGGTGAATTTTCACCCCGGGCACGCCATCTGTTTCTTTGATGGCATCAGCCAGTCGCAAGAGGAGCAACTCAGCGCCTTTGCTGGTAACAATGTTTACGTAGTGATCCTGCATCGACAAATAATAGAGCTGGCCACGATTCTTCACGTTTAACCGCGCCATCAAAGGCACTTGTTTTGGCGGGTTGATCACCTCGCTGTTCGGTCGCTGATAAATATAGTGTAGCGCGGAAATGCACATGGAAATTGCGACGCAATAAATCCACGCCATGACCGACTCAAAGCCGGGAATCTTCCAATCGCCCAGGGCGACGCCATTAATGCCGGTGATCAAGATCATCACGGCCGTGCCTGCGCCAAGCCCGCCAAGGGTGATATGCAGCACAGCTTTCGTGGTTTTGAAATAATATTCAAAAGCATTAATCACCAAGCTGCCGGCAAATACGCCACCCGTATAGGTGATCACCACCGTCGTCAGCCAATAGGCGATGCGCGGGCCCGGCGCAAAATAAGAAAATGTTTGGAATGGGCCAATAAGGCCAATCATCACGCCAACGGTGGAGATCCCCGCCCACACACGGGCAGACCCAAACAACTCGCGCATTTCGCGAAGCGTCAATTGCAATGGCCCTTCTTTCACGAAGCACTTCCCCTTCTTAGCGAAATCCGCATTGTGCTGAACTTAGGATTTTCCTTTATCGCAAGCAAGTGCAACGGCCTAGTCCGTTCCGTCGTAATTAAGCAAAACTTGAAGATGAGGACAAAATGAATTTTGCAATATGGAACACCGCCTCCATACCAGTGTTGATACATGTCGCAGCTGCAACATTCTGCACGCTACTTGGCGCCTATATGATCTTTGCAAAAAAGGGCAATCGCGCTCACAAAATAATGGGCTGGGCATGGGTGGCTGGAATGTCCGTTGCCATCTTCAGTGCGCTGTTTGTCCATGGCTTCGAGTGGATTGGCCCCTTTAGCCCGATCCATCTGATTATTCCCTTCGCTGCGTGGGACTATGGGGCGGTATTCGAGATATACGGGCAAAAAAAAGTACGGGCTCATCGTGAAACGATGCTCTCTATGTATTGGGGCGCCTTGGCATTCCGCTTGCACTGGCGCTAATGCCGGGCCGGCGCTTGCACATTTTCTTGTTTGACAGTGATGGCAGTATATTGCCCACCGCTCTAGCGGCTTCGTTGCTTCTCAGCGTAGGAGCGTATTACAAATGGGGAAAGCAGATCAAACAATATTGGCCGCAAAGATAAAGAACACTGCCGCTCACACTCAAGGGAAGAGATGAATTTATGACCCAAACCAACCGCGCTTTGATGCCCGACTATCTTCGTCTGTTTGCGTTGTTCGGCATTGTAATTGTTAATGTGCAGTTCATTGCCTTTTCACCGCTAAAAGGTCTTACCGCCGTAAGTGGGGCAACCACAGCTGGCGCGATTGCCGTTTGGCTGGTCAACGGGTTGGCGCTGCTCAAATCCTATGGCCTGTTTTCCTTCATGTTTGGCGTGGGGTTGGGCTTTCTCATGCGATCTGCGGCGAAGCGGGACTTGGCCTTCGGGCGCATCTATCGCAACCGAATGATTGGCCTGTTGGTTCTCGGCATCCTTCATGGTTGCCTTTTCTTTCCCGGCGACATTTTGGTGATTTACGCCATCACGGGTTCCATCCTCTATCTGTTTAGGGACTGGCCGATTCGCCGCCTGGTCTGGGTCGGCGTCAGCTTGTTGGTTGTACAGGTCGTGATTGCGCCACCAATGCTTTTGTTTGCCCCTGATATGCCCGCTAAATTCTTCTTGTTGGAGCGCGAAATATTCACGGATGGTGACTTCTCCGACGTCGTGTTTTTCCGCGCCATAGGCTTTGGCATCAATTTGCCCACTGGTCTTTTGTTTCAGGGAACAGCGGCGCTTGGCTGGTTTTGCCTCGGCCTTGCGGCGGTCCGGTCGGGCATGATCGATAATCCCGATCACCCGCTGTGGCAGCGCGCACGGCGCATTTGTCTGCTGCCAGGTGTGGTGCTTAGTTTAGGCGCTGCGGCTTTGTGGCAATGGGGGGCACCAACGCCCGGCGCTGCGCTGACGATTATTTTGGCGCCGATAGCGACGCTGGGCTATCTTGGCCTGATTGCCGCGATTGCCCGTACGCCGGGACCCGTTATGTCTCGTGCACTTGCCGCAGGCGGCTCAAGCTTGAGCATTTATCTAAGTCAGTCGATCATCTTGTCGACCATTTTTTTCAGCCTATGGCCTCGGCCTTTGGGGAGAGGTTGATCGTATGGCTGCGACAATCATTGCGGTGGTGGTGACCGTTGCGCTCATCCTGGTGCTCTCAATTTGGCGCATCTGGTTTAAACTTGGGCCGTTTGAATGGGTGCTCCGCGGCATTACCTATGCGGGCGCGCCAAGCGCCTCCAAAGGTGAAAAAGCATAGCGCCACGCTGTCTTTTCGGCGCGGCAAGCGGACTTGTGCCCTAAGCTTGATCTGTCAAAACGTCGACATAGGCAAGCAGCGCCCGCTTTGCCGCATCGCCCGCGCCTGTGGCGTAGCTCGCCTGCGCATAAAGCCGAGCAACATCAAATAAAGCTGTTGCGCTTGGGTTTTGGCGCGTGCCGCTGGCTGACCGAGGTCCCGCAATAATTGCGTCACATAGTCGACCCGCGTCTGATCAGTGCGCGCCACGATGTCGGCAATATGCGGCGCGGTGCTGGCCCAGCTGCGTATGGCCATTTCCCCCTGCGCTGAACTGAGTGACCCCACCGGCTCATGAAGCGCCCTGGCCAACAAAGCGGGCAAACGGTCCGCCGGATTGTCCGGGCCATCGGTGACGAACTTCATCACGTCTTGTGTGCCCTTTTCCACCCAATAGTGGATGAGCTGATCCAGCAGGTCCGCCCGATCTTTAAAGTGCCAATAGAACGAGCCTTTGGTGGTGCCCAATTGTTTGGCCAGCCGTTCAACTTTGACTTTTTCGACACCGCCATCGGCCATGGCAGCAATGGCCGCCAAAAGCCAGTCATCGGCAGTGCGCTTGCTGCGTTTTGATGGTTTGCTGTCAGTCATAAAAGCATTCTCGCACATTTGCTGTCAGGTGGTTCTGCGACATTTTCGCACAAACATACGCATACGTATGGATATTCCTGAAAATATGCAATACATACTGCGCCGTATGTAAAAGGATATTCAGATGAAAAATGATGTAAATCTGTGGTGGATCGCGGCTGGGATCAGCTCTCTTTTAACGACATTGCTCCATGTTTTTGGTGGCGGGCCGGAATTTATGGGGCCATATGCCAGTTTCGGAATGGAAGCAAAGTTTTATGCCATGATCGAGGTGTTTTGGAACCAAATCACGCTGCTTCTGGCAATGGTCGGTATCGCCTTTTTGATCGCTTCGAAGCGCGGCGCAAGGGCTATGGATATGGTGCTTTTTGTCAATGCCCTTTATCTCGGTATCGCCCTTATATTCATGGTGATCGGGTTGGCGTTTCTGCCCTCGCTCTTCGTATTGCCACAATGGATTTTGTTTCTGTTTATGGCGGCTTTGGGCCAAATCGGCTGGCACATACAAAAAGGCCGGGTGCGTTAGCACCCGACCACGCATGAGGGTCTAGGGAGAATTTAGAGGCCCATGCAATTCGCGTAGTAGGTGGTGGTCGCAGGCCAGTCAGAGAACACGCCGACAACGCCAATGTCTTTCGCCAACACATCAAGCAGTTCAAAAGCGACGCCATCATTGTCGGTCACATCAGCGATGGATTGGAAATACCAGCCGCCGCCATTGGCCAAGGGCCCAGAGCGCTCCAGTGTCCAGGTGATGATGTTCAACCCGGCGGCTTTGGCTTGTTTGGCGTAAACTGAGGGCACGATTTTACCGTCCTCAGTGGTCACTAAAACCCAAAGCGGTGGCGCAATATAGTTCACGCCAGCGTCGGCAAGTTCTTGCATGCTTTTGCCATAGGTGGTCGGGTCCATCGGGTCAAAGCCATCCGTGCCATAGCGGCCATCAAGGTAAACTGCCTGTGCGCCGAATTCGGGCTCGTTTTCAATCCAATAAAGCACATCGTCGAGCAAGAAGGATTGTGCCCAAACGTCTTTTGGCGCAATGCCAGCGGCTTTGTATTCATCAATCATCTTTTGCGCATAGTCAGCCTGGGTGAACGTACCTTCAAACGGCATGTCGACCGTTGGCGTTTTCAATTCAGGTGTGAATTTGCCGCCCAAAGACCGGATCAATTCAATGCTTTGTTTGTGGGTCAACAAGGTGCCCGAGCTGGCATAAAGGTCCGTGCGGAAACCGGCGGTGCCTTTTACATAGTCTTCAACTGTGGTGGCATCAGTGTTTGCGCCATCCATCTTGCCTTCGAGGGTCAAATACTCAGCCAGTGTGATGTCTGATGTGGAGCACTTCGCCTCGGCTTTTTTGCCTGTCGCTGGATCGGCAGGTGAAAAGGGCACAGAGCACTTCTTGGCCAATTCTGGGCGCAACAAAATGTCTGTTGTGGTGTGCAAATCACTTTGCGAATGGCGACAAACCAGCTCTTTATCGGCGGTGAATGCCACATCACATTCGATGATGCCAGCACCTTGTTGCGCCGCGGCTGTGTAGCTTTCTTTTGTGTGCTCTGGGAATTGCAGCGCCGCACCACGGTGACCAATCGAAAAATCGCTCATTTCAAACGGACCGTTAGCGCAAGAGGCCAACTTATCTTTCAGCGCACTATCGTCCATTTGGTCAACCAAATAAAGCGGACGCACGCCCAAATGAACTGCCGTTTTGTCATGGCTGTCGGCAAGGGTCGCCACAGGTTGAACCAAAAGCGCAAGGCCGAACAGGGCCGGGCTAAACTTCATCATTATTTTCTCTCCAATGCAAAAGATCACGAACCGGATCAGCAGGGAAAATGGCGATGGATCATGACGAATGATAGTCAGAAAAATGACAGTTGTGAGAAAGATTTATGACTTGGCCTATTCAAAAGGTTAGTTTTTTGCCTAACTATTATTGACGCATCGCGAGGGATGTGATTAGTTAGGTTTATGCCTAAGTATGAAAAAGCCATCGACGGATATTTTCACGCCCTGGCGGACCCGACGCGCCGGGCGGTGGTGGATCGCCTCACCGAGGGGCCCGCATCAGTCAAAGAACTGGCCGCGCCTTTTAAAATGGCCCTGCCATCATTCATGCAGCATTTGGAGATTTTGGAAAGCAACCAGCTCATCAAAACCAAAAAGGAGGGGCGGCGGCGTATCTGCACGATCAACCATGCGGCTCTTGATCAGATGATGGATTGGATGTCGGACCGACGCGCGCTGATGAAAAAGCGTTTGGATGCGTTGGAAGATTATTTGGACAATGAACAATTGAATTAAGGAAATATGGAATGACTGACCCAATTGCGATCACAGAAACAGTGCATAATGAACGCGTTATGAAAGCCTCACCCACGCGGGTTTATGTAGCTTTGTCCGATGCGGAAGCGCGCAAAAAGTGGGAGCCCACACCGCCTGATATGGAAATGGAATATGGCCCCTCAGCCTTTGAGGTCGGTGGCCATGAAGCCAGCAAAATGATCAAAGATGGTGAAACCGTAGCTGCTTTTGACACACGCTTCGTTGATATTGTGCCGGAAAAACGTATTGTCAGTTCAATTTGCGTCTCCGCTGGTGGGCAAACCATGTCCTGCTCCCAAAACATAATGGAACTGGTGCCCGAAGGCAGCGGCACCCGCGTGATTTGCTATGAGCAAGTGGCCTGGTTTGGCGGCCAGAACATGAAAAAGGAGCACGAAGAAGGCTGGCGGACCTTGTTGGATCGTTTGCAACAGGAAGTAGAAGAGAACCCAGCTTAAGGCTGGCTTTTTTCAGCTGCGCGCCAGAAATCCAACAGATATTGCCGGACGAGCGTGGTTGCGTCCAAATTGGCGCAATGCCCGCCGTCTGGCACATCAATCAGCGTAAAGTTTTTGCGGTTCTTCATCGCATCAAGCGTGGGTTTGAGCGCAACATTTACCGACTTATCAAAGCCCCCCCGCAGCATCAGGATAGGACCATCATAGTCCTGAGCGTTTTCGATCAAGTCGTATGTGCCCACATGTGCCACAATGTTGACCACCGCATCGATATCAATCTGCGTGAGCATCGTTCGCACAATTGGGCGGGCTCTTTTGTTTTTTGTCGTGCCGACAGCGCCAATTTTGCCAATTAAATTGGGACCGAGCAGTTTATAAATCCAGCGCAACAGCTCCACCCCGGCCTGTGGGGTTTTGAGCGAATATGTTGTGCCAAAAGTTGCCAAAGATTTGAAGCGGGCAGCTTCTGTTGCCAGTAATTTCAGCCCAAGAATGCCGCCAAGGGAATTGCCGACATAGTGAAACCTGTCAATTTTAATGGCGTTCGCAATTGCCAAGACATCCGCAGCCATTTTGTCGGTCGAAAAATCTTGCTTCGCCGGCGAGATCGGCATGCCAGAACGTCCGTGGCCGCGCAAGTCTGGCACGATGACGCGGTAGCCTTTTGCGCAAAATAGTGTGCATCAGCCGTAAACTGCATGCCTGAAGCTGCCAGGCCGTGAACCAAAAACACACAAGGACCATCTTTCGGGCCAACGTCGCCAAAGGCAATGCGAAAATCGTCGCGCTCCACATAGCTTGGCGGCAAAAACTCGGGCTCAAGGTGCATCGAAAAATCCAATCAAAGGGGCTAGGGTCAGGACCCTAGGCATTGCCAATTAAGATGCCCGCAGCGAAGACCAACGAACCGCCAAACACCACTTGTAACACTGCCCGCCAGAACGGCGTGTCCATATAGCGGTTTTGGATATAAGCGATGACCCACAATTCAATGAACACAACAATAATTGCAGTGACAGTCGCCGTCCAGAAATCGGCGATCAGATAGGGCAAGGCGTGGCCCAAACCACCAATAGTGGTCATGATGCCCGAAGCAAAGCCCCGTTTGATCGGCGATCCGCGCCCCGTCAGTTTACCATCATCGGAGGCCGCTTCGGTAAAGCCCATGGAAATGCCCGCACCGATTGATGCCGCCAAACCAACCAAAAAGGTCTCCCATGTGGAGTGGGTGGCAAAGGCCGCGGCAAATATGGGGGCGAGCGTAGAAACAGACCCGTCCATCAACCCGGCTAGGCCGGGCTGAACATAGGTCAGCACAAATTTGCGGTGCTTTTGCTTGTCCTCTTCCTCAAGCGCATCTTCACCCAAATGCTCGTCAGTTAAATCATCAGCCGCATTTTTGTGGTGTTGTTCCGCAAGCGCTAAATCGCCCAACAATTTGCGGATGTTGGCGTCTTTGGTGCGTTTCAATGCCTCCAAGTAGAAATTCTGCGCGGCCTCTTCCATTTCCCATGCTTGTTGCCGAATGGTCTCAAGAGGTAAGTTTTTCATCAGCCAAAAGGGCTTCCGTTCCAAAAAGCCCTTAACATGTTCGCGGCGCACCAAGGGGATGTTATCGCCAAACTTTTTCTTGAACATCTCGATAAGCATGCCGCGGTGCTCATTCTCCTCGTCCCTCATCCCATCAAATATTTTGGCAGAGGCGGGAAATTCATCGCGCAACATATCGGCATATGCCGCGTAAATGCGCGCGTCGTCTTCCTCGGCAGAGATTGCGAGCGCTAAGATTTCAGCTTCAGTGAGTTCATCAAATCGGCGACGCTGGCCACCTAGAACGCGATTGAGCATACAATTATTCCCAAAAAAATCTGTCTTACCAACAGCCTATTCCCGATTTTTAACAAGAACAACTCGCAATCAGAATAAAATCTAGGGGCTCGCAATCAATCGCATATTTTGTAGGTGCAGCTTTTGCCGTGACAACCCATATCCAGATGCAAATGGTCTTTGTGCAAGGCGTTGGCCTCGGGACCAAGCACGGTGGTGAAAACCTCACAACCTAGCTTATGGCTGCCCCGCATAAGGCGCTGGCCCGCGCCACCCGATGTCCAATCTCGAGGCAATTGTATCTCGGTTTTGTCCGTGAGTGTAAACCCTGATAAATCCAGGGCGTTGGCAAATCCGTGTTCCGAAATTTTGCCGTTCTTGGCATTGTTTCGGCGTCGGCACATATAGCTTGTGCCTGTTTTTATTTTTTTTCACGCCAACACCGTGAGTGGTGCGACTGAGTTGGTCCACTTTCTTGACCCAATCGATGAAGCGGTTGCCATTGAACAGTTAACTGTCGCGGGACTTGCCAAGCGTATTTTGCGACCGGACACAGATATGGATTTGATAAGGTAGGGAGAACCAGCGCCGCAACCATTTTCCTCAATGGGTGGCTGGATGCTCACTTCGACCGATTTTGAGAGTAGCGCTGGGCAGGCAACTTGGTAGGCAGGCGCCTTTATCGCCGATTTTGACTTGACGACTCTAATGTTTGGCGGGCGTTCCGGCGGCACCGGAGGTGCACCATAAGCGACCGGCGAACCGGCAAAGAAGGACAGAACGCAAATCGGAAGAAAAAAGAGAACCCTTAGTTGCACTGCCCCGCCTATGTTTTACGCTTATTGTTTTTTTCTCACGAAATTTCTCATGACAAGAAGCACAACCTGCTGCAACGGTACGCATGACCTGTTGAGGGTCGTCTGCAATTTGATTCCGGGCAACATCAAGCTGTACGGAGAAATAACGCACTTCCTTCGCAAACTGTTCCGGCTGGTCCCAAATTTTTGGCAATGCTTCGCTCACCATTGGTAAATGGCGCTCTTCAAACAAAGCAGGCATTTGATCTGCCAAGCGTTCAAGGGCGTTGATGGCGGCATGCGCTCTATCACGATCAACAGGATCTGCTGCGGTGGCTGCGCGGAGTGCTGAGAGATTGTCTTTTGTAGCTGCCATTGCATCCATGCGTTCTTTTGTGGCGCCGGTCGCACCCGCATGGGCCAGCACAAAAGTTGGCACCGCCAGCAAAGTAAGCGCAAACGCGATGCTCTTTGCAGATTTCTTTTTGATGATCATGAATTACCTCTTCCAAAATCAGAAAATGCCATTGGCCTTTTGCAGTGCCCTAACATAGGCAATAATGTTTACGATTTCCTGCTCGCTTACGCCTTCTATTGCCGGCATATTACCATATCGCCAATGATGAGCTTGAACACCATTGCGGGCCGCCATCATAAAAGCAACATCCCCATGATGGTTTGGCTCATAGACCTTATGCATAAAAGGGGGGCCATTTTCGGTGCCCAACCCATACGCGCCGTGACAATTCGCACAGTTGGCATCAAATGCCTGTTCACCCAATTGTGCCGCAGCCGAGAGTGTTGGTAAAACAAAATCTTCTGGCGGCGCGGGTTTGGTCGCCTGCACCGGCGGCGCATCGGCTGAATTTACGTTTTGGAAAATCTGCCAGCCAGCCAGGATGCTGAGTACGGAAACCAGTGCAATAATTTGTGCTGAGCGCTTCGTCATCTATCCACCTGATATATTCATCTGTTCTCTCATAGAGCTTCCCCCTGCTGGAATGTCAAACCGCAATGGCAGGTCATTTGGAAGAAAACGGCATGAATGAAAGTGGCAACATCTGGCAAACCGAGTGCAAACTTGCAAATCTGGCGAAAGGCCATTCCCCTGGTGAGACGGAAGATCGGATGCCTCGAAAAACTGCGTAGGTGTGGCTTTGTAGACGCTGTGTTGACGGGGATTCGTGCTTTTCGCACATGGTTACCAATTTCTCTTTTCTTGTGAAAAGAAAGCTGGTAATCACCAGCCCATGACAGAGCTTAAAAACATTCGCAATTTCTCCATCGTTGCCCACATTGACCACGGTAAATCCACTTTGGCTGACCGCCTCATTCAATTGACTGGCGGTTTGACCGAACGTGAGATGCAAAAGCAAGTGCTCGACAGCATGGATATTGAGCGCGAACGCGGCATCACCATCAAAGCGCAGACCGTGCGCTTGAAATATGAAGCCGACGATGGCGAAACCTATGTCCTCAATCTGATCGACACGCCGGGGCACGTGGATTTCGCCTATGAAGTGAACCGCTCACTTGCCGCATGCGAAGGCTCGCTGCTGGTTGTAGACGCCTCACAAGGGGTGGAAGCGCAAACGCTCGCGAACGTTTATCAGGCCATCGAAGTTGATCATGAGATCGTGCCGGTGCTCAATAAGGTCGATTTGCCTGCTGCAGACGTCGATCGCGTTAAACAGCAAATCGAAGACGTGATCGGGCTGGACGCGTCAGAAGCGCTTGAAATTTCTGCGAAAACTGGCGTCGGTATCGAGACGGTGCTCGAAGCAATCGTGAAGCGGTTGCCGCCGCCGGTAGGGGACATCAACGCCCCACTTAAGGCGATGCTGGTGGACAGCTGGTATGATGCCTATCTGGCGTTGTGGTGTTGATCCGGGTGATCGACGGCACGATCAGAAAAGGCCAAAAGGTCAAAATGATGAACACCGGCGCGATCTATGATCTTGATCGTGTGGGCGTGTTTACCCCGAAACTGATCGCAACCGACGTTTTGGGGCCGGGCGAAATCGGCTTTATCACCGCGTCGATCAAAGAAGTTGCTGACACAAATGTGGGTGACACGATCACCGACGCGAAAAAACCTTGCGACAAAGCGCTGGCTGGCTTCCGCCCCGCGCAGCCAGTTGTCTTCTGCGGCTTGTTCCCCGTTGATGCCAACGACTTTGAAGATTTGCGCGCCGCGATGGGCAGGCTGCGCCTCAACGATTCCAGCTTTTCTTATGAAATGGAAACGTCGGCGGCCCTTGCTTCGGTTTCCGCTGCGGCTTTTTGGGTCTTTTGCATCTTGAGATCATTCAAGAACGGTTGAGCCGCGAATTTGACCTCGAGTTGATCGCAACCGCGCCGAGTGTGGTCTATGAGCTTGAGATGAGCAATGGCGACTTGGTGCTCATGCACAATCCGGCGGATATGCCCGAAGTGATGAAAATCGCTGAAGTGCGAGAGCCGTGGATTCGCGCCAATATTTTGACACCAGATGATTATCTCGGCGCAATTTTGAAATTGTGTCAGGACCGTCGTGGCATTCAGGTCGATTTGTCTTATGTGGGCAGCCGCGCCATGGTGCAATATGATTTGCCGCTCAACGAAGTTGTGTTTGATTTCTATGATCGGTTGAAATCAATCTCCAAAGGCTATGCCAGCTTTGATTATCAGATCTCTGATTATCGCGCAGGCGACTTGGTAAAAATGTCGATTATGGTCAATGGCGAGCCGGTGGACGCCTTGTCCATGTTGGTGCACCGTTCTGCCGCTGAAAGCCGTGGCCGTGTGATGTGTGAAAAGCTCAAAGAACTGATCCCGCAGCACTTGTTCAAAATTCCAATTCAAGCTGCCATTGGCGGCAAAGTGATTGCCCGAGAAACCATTTCAGCCTTGCGCAAAGACGTGACGGCGAAGTGTTATGGCGGTGATGCCAGCCGGAAGCGGAAATTGTTGGATAAGCAAAAGGCCGGTAAGAAAAAGATGCGGCAATTCGGCAAGGTCGAGATTCCGCAAGAAGCCTTTATCAAAGCACTCAAAATGGGTGATAATTGATCATGAGTTTGAATGATCCCGGCATGGGTAAAATTGTGGGCGCAATCTTGGTTGCGCTCATCGCTGCGACCTTTATGGTCGGCCCCGATGCCGCACAAAATGGCAGCTTTACCTTTTATGCCGTTATCATCGCGCTGGTGGCTTCTGCTTATTACCTTGTGACAGGCTTACGCGACTATTTGGCGTTCAAACGCAAAGATTAGACTTTTTCGCCTTGCCAAAACGCAATGGCGCCATCGGAAAAACCATCAAGGGTCGCCGCCAGCTTTTCTTCATCCATAAAGTGCCGTAAAACGCTGGTCACGCCTGCAATGGCATGGGCGTCAGCAAAATTATGAGCGCGCCGCAAATCTTTCACCTCTTCGCTCAGCTGCGCGTGGCTGCCATAGTGCGCGACAAACTCGTTCTCGTCCCAGTCTTTGACAAAGATAGCCCGCACAATAGGCGGCAACAGCGATGAAAACTGTAAGATCTGCGCGGGGGTGAGACGCCGCCGAAACACCAGCAACACTGATTGCAATAAAGTATAGGTTTGATTGCGCGTGGCTAGGTCCAGCTCATCACAAATTTGGTTCAGAATCTGATCATAAATAAATGTTGCGCGTTGATATTCCTGCGGCATCGGCATAGCGAAAATCTCTATCAATTCAATATGACTTACAGTGCAAAAATGCGGCCATCATTGCAATTGCGCACCTTGTCGACCTCTGCTCCATTCCAGTGAAAATCGAAATGGTCTGCCTGATGCGGAATGGGCAATAGATCGGGCCAGAAAACCCCGATGCATTTGCCAATAGGCGCCCGAACGCTCGGATAGACGACACCATTGCTGCCAGCACGCCGCAAGGCCGCGCCGATCTTTTGGCTTTGTGTCCAATCATGCGGTGATAAGGCGTCACTAATGGTTGAAAGGTCGTGCAATAATTGGTCGATCGAGCCGACCAACATGCGGTATTGCGAGGTCCACCCCGGGGCCTCATCAGTCGCGGCCATAAAGAGCCCATGATGATAGGCCACCTCATAAATCGCCACATCTTCGCGGTCACCAGCGCTATAAACGCCATAGCTTCCATCGGTGAACCGGCCTGGGCGATCTGCAGAGATATGGGTGAAAGGCGCCATCACATAGCTGGCGCCGATGCCACCGACGCGTCGGCCCGGCGGTACCAGCGCCAGATTGCCGATTTGGTCGACTATACGCGGATTGCTTTTGGCTTCAGCCGAGGCGAGGGCCTCCCAGTCTGCTGGGTCAGCAATATCTTCAAATAAGTCAATAGGCGGAAATATGGACCGGATTAACCGAAAGGTGCGGGCCCATGTGACCTGCTGGGTGGAAACGTGGTCAATATTCACGCCCCGCCACGCTCCGCATCCAAATAATCGCGTACGCGCGCCAGATCAAACATAGAGCCGCCCAGCATTACGTCCAAGGCCGATTGTCCAGCAAAAGCGCTGTTGGGCTTTTTCACCCATTGATAGCCGCGCTGGGGATCGGAAAACATGTAGCGCAATCCTTTATGCACCCCCATAAGGATCGACAGGCGCATGGCCAAATCCCGATCAATGCGCCCCATTTCGCCCTTCTTCCACCGCGCCCAGGTGCGTGGGGCCATGCCCCCCAACAACTCGCGCGCCTGCGCATCGCTTAACCCCCAGCGATCAAACAAATTCACCGTCGCCCGCGCCATCGCCGCGGCCTCATCCTGGCTGATCTCTTTATGGTCCGGCTGCGCCGGCGTGCGCCGCACTTCTTTGAGCATAAACATTCTCCATATTGGCGAATATAGTCCATATTATGCCATTTGGCGAGATATTTGGCTTGGAACTAGGTTTTGGCGGGGCGTTGCAGGGTGCCGTTGAAGCTTGCAGTTGCTTAGATTTGGTCCCCAAGAACGGAGTACTTGATCAGATGCAAATTACATCTCATATTTGGTACGTTATTTTAAGGAGTCTATTTTGAGAATTTCAGATCCTGGCGTCGCGTCCATGATAAGCGCGTTAATTGTCATTTCGTTTGGCGCAACCCTTACATGGGGCATTCCCATGCTTGGATTGCAAGCTTACTCGGCTAAAAGTGCCTTTATTTTTGGCCTTTGCTACTTCGCATTCGGCGTATTCAAGTTTGTTCGATTTAAACTGTCCACCAAATCTGTATGATAAGTGTTGAGCGCTCAATGGGTGTTGTTATGTTGACAAAACACAGTTATGTCACCGCCGAGCCTTACGCCAATGCCATCAATCGATAGGCAATCTGCGCCGCAGTAAAGTCCCACGCTTGGCTCTTCTCATCCGGCGCCAATTCAACGATATCCATGCCAACGATTTTACGCCCGCGCAAAACAGAAGCGAGGATCGATAGGGATTGGTAATAACCTAAGCCACCGGGCACTGGAGTGCCTGTGGCGGGCATGATGGAGGGGTCCAGCCCATCCACGTCAAAGCTGATATAAAGCTCTTCGGGGAAATCGTTGGGCAACACGGCGCTGGTGATGTTTTCCATCACCAATTCCTCCGCATCCCGAAAGCACACATTATACTTTTCGCGTAGGTCTACTTCTTCTTGGCACAAGGCCCGCACGCCATATTGCGCAAGCTTATGGCCGTCTTCGCATAGCAAATGCATGACAGAGGCATGGGAATGTTTTTCGCCCTGATAGGCGATGCGCAAGTCTGCGTGGGCATCAATCTGGACGATGCCAACCTTTTTGCCCAATGCGCGGGACACACCAGTCACCGCGCCATAAGTCAGCGAATGCTCGCCCCCCAACGTAACCGGGATTTTGCCTTCCTCCACCGCCAGTGCGGTGCGGGCGGCCAATCGGTTCATCACGTCGGGCAGCGGCCCGTCGCAGGCAACGACCGCTTCCGTGTGAATGCCAGACAGCGCTGGCTCCCTGCCGATGGTGAGGCGCTCTAGTTCATTGGAGCTTCAATAATCGCGCCCGGCCCTGCTTCGGTGCCTGCGCCATAAGAGACAGTTCGCTCCAATGGCATGGGGATGACCACAAATTTCGCGGCCTCACGCTGGCGTTCCTGATCGCTCAATTCACTGTCTAGAAATATGCTCATAACGCCTCAACTCAAACGGGATTTAAATTCGTCATAGCCAAACTCGCGCACCATGGTGAGCTGGTCTGTTTCGCTGTTCCAAAGTGCAATCGCGGGCAAGGGTACGCCATTAAAGGTGTTGGTTTTCACCATGGAATAATGTGCCTGGTCCAAAAAGGCGAACCGATCGCCAATTTGCAATGGTGCTGCCCAGGTGTAGTCACCAATCACATCGCCCGCCAAACAGGAGGGACCGCCCAATCGATAGGTGTGACCACTTTCTGCCTCGCCCAACAAAGCTGGGCGGTAGGGTGCCTCGATCACATCGGGCATATGGCAAGTCGCCGAGATATCGGTGATCGCCAAATCCATTATATTGTGCGGCAAATCCAGGATTTCGCCAACCAAAATGCCGGCATCAAGGGCCACGGCTTCACCAGGTTCCAGATAGACATCGACCTGATATTTTTCGCGAATGGACTTTATGAAATTGATCAGCGCCTCACGATCATAATCCGCGCGGGTTATATGGTGGCCGCCGCCGAAATTGACCCATTTTAGATGGGGTAGATAAGGCGCGAGCTTATGCTCGATGGCTGCCCATGTGCGGGCCAGCGGGGCAAATTCTTGTTCGCACAGCGTATGCATATGCAGACCATCAACGCCGTCCAACACCTCGTCATCCAACTGATTGATCGGCGTGCCCAGGCGAGAGCAGGGTGCACACGGGTCATATTTGGGAATTTCGCCTTCCGAATGCAGCGGGTTGATCCGCAATCCCACACCGACGCCAGCTTGCTGACACTTGGCCGCAAAACGCGCTTTCTGGCTTGGGCTGTTGAAGATCATATGGTCAGACAACGCAATGATTTCATCAATCTCGCTGTCTTTATATCCAGCGCAAAAGGTGGCAACTTCCCCTTGATATTCTTCGCGCCCCAGCGTGGCTTCAAAAAGGCCGGAGGCACACACGCCATCAAGATATCTTGACACCAAGGGCGCCACCGAAAACATGGAAAAGGCCTTGAGTGCCGAAAGCACATGCGCGCCAGAGCGGTCTTTCACATCGGCCAAAATTTGCAAATTGCGTTCGATGGCTTTTTCATCGACGACAAAGCAAGGGAGGGCACGCGGGCGAAATCAAACCTTTCGAACGCACCCGCATCACCCGCTTGGGTTTGCATCATTTCGGCCATTGATAAATGCTCCAAACTAAGAGGGGCGGTTGCCCGCCCCAATCTAATTAGAATTTGGCAGGTGCGTTCAGCTCGTGCACTTCCCAAGGCAGGCCATGCTGGTTGAGCATGTTCATGAAGTCATCAGGGTCAAGCTGCTCCATGTTCCAAACGCCAGGTTCCGCCCAATTGCCCTTCAAAACCTGTGCCGCGCCAATCATGGCCGGAACGCCGGTTGTGTAGGCCACAGCCTGTGAACCGACTTCGGCATAACATTCTTCGTGATCACAAATATTGTAGATGTAATAGGTTTTTTGGCCACCGCCATCGATGGCCTCGCCCGTGGCAATGTCGCCGATACAGGTTTTGCCTTTGGTCAATTCGCCCAACTCACTCGGGTCTGGCAAAACGACTTAAGGAATTGCAATGGAATGATCTCTTTGCCCTCATGCATCACTGGCGCAATCGAGGTCATACCCACATTTTGCAACACGGTGACATGATTGATGTATGCATCGCCAAAGGTCATCCAAAACCGCGCCCGCTTGATTTCCGGGAAATGGGTTTTCAAGCTTTCCAATTCCTCATGATACATCAAATACATATTCTTCTCGCCCACGGCGGGGAAGTCGAACTTATATTTTGTGGTCATGGCCGGGCTTTCCACCCAGTCGCCATTTTCCCAATGCCGGGCAGGGGCCGTCACTTCGCGAATATTGATTTCTGGATTAAAGTTGGTGGCGAAGGCTTTGCCATTGTCGCCGCCGTTGCAGTCCAAAATGTCGATATATTCGATGGTGCTGAGCTTATGCTTTTTTTAGCCATGTGGCGAACACAGAAGTCACGCCGGGGTCAAAGCCTGAACCCAAGATCGCGGTTAATCCTGCTTCACGGAACTTGTCCTGGTAGGCCCATTGCCATCTATATTCAAACTTGGCTTCGTCTTCAGGCTCATAATTGGCCGTGTCGAGATAATTGACGCCCGCTTTCAGGCATGCATCCATCAAGGCCAAATCCTGATAAGGCAAAGCCAGGTTGACCACCAATTCCGCACCGGTTTCTTTGATCAAGGCGGCAGTGGCGTCCACATCCATGGCGTCAATTTGCGCGGTTTTGATCTCAACACCTGTGCGTTCTTTTACAGATGCAGCAATCTCATCGCACTTAAATTTGCGACGGCTGGCCAAGGTGATGTTGCTAAAAATATCACTGTTCATCGCCATCTTGTGGACGGCAACTGATCCGACGCCCCCAGCGCCAATGACAAGTACATTACCCATCAAATAAATCCTTCTTTTTGCTAAAGCCTAGGCTTCAAAATATGTGTAGCCCGCAAGGCTGTCTTTATAGGCGGCGATTAATTCGCGCCGTTCTGAAATGGTCAATTCTTTTTGACTTACGGCTTCGTCGGCGCGCTGCCTAAAGGCCGCCAAACATGCTGCAGCTTCATACTCAACCGCATTGAGCACTTCGGCAATGGTGTCGCCTTCCACCTCGTGCAACAAGTCGAAATCGCCATCATCTTTTAGCGAAATGGTCACCACATTTGTGTCGCCAAACAAATTGTGCAAATCGCCAAGCGTTTCTTGATAGGCCCCAACGAAGAACACGCCGATATAATAGTCCTCACCATCAGCGACTTCATGCACGGGTAAAGTTTTGGATACACCGTCCGCCAACACAAACCGGTCCACCTTGCCGTCAGAGTCGCAAGTGATATCTGACAGAACAGCACGGCGCTCAGGCACCTCATTAAGGCGCTGCAACGGCATCACTGGGTGCAACTGATCAATCGCCCACACATCGGGCAAACTCTGGAAAAGCGAAAAATTGCCGTGATAAATATCGGCGAACCCGTCCAACTGCTCTTCCAGTTGCGCGGGCACATCAATTTCGGTGGCCAGTTGCTTAAACTTAGAAACCAAATAACGGAACACATTTTCCGCCCGCGCCATGGAGCGTATGTCAACCGTACCGCGGCGGAAATAAGCGCGGATTTCGTCGCGATAATAAATCGCGTCGTTCACAGATTCCTGTAACCGCTTGGTAGAAACATATTCGGTGATCGCCATCATGTCGTGGATCAGGTGATGATCGTCCTCGCTAATGTCGGGCTTGGTTTTGCTGTCATAGAGCGTGATGTCCAAAATATCGAACAGCAGCATCGAAGAAAGGGCAACAACGCCCCGTCCGCTTTCTGTGACGATGCTCGGATGCTCAATTTCCGCTTCATCCATTGCATATTTAACGGTCTCGACAATAGCTTCACAATACTCGCTCAAGCCATAGTTGATCGAGTTTTCGTTGGCCTGCTTTTCACCCGTATAGTCGATGCCCAGGCCGCCGCCCAGATCGAGATAGCGCAAAGGCAGGCCAAGTGATTTTAATTCGGTATAGAAGCGGCAGGCTTCATTCACCGTTCGGCGCACATCGATGATATCAGGGATTTGCGATCCCAAGTGCGAGTGTTGCAGCACCAAACAATCGTCCATGCCTTCTGCCTTCAGCCGGTCAATCACATCAATTACGTTATCGACGGTCATGCCAAAGCTGGACCGGTCACCAGAGGAGGTCGACCAATAGCCTTTGATTTGATGTGTGAGCTTTATCCGTACACCAAGCGCAGGTTTTTCCCCTAAATCGCGGGCGACTTTGAAAACGTGATCGAGTTCTTTAGGGCTTTCCAACACGATAATCGTGTTGAACCCCATTTTGCGCGACATAATGGCAAGGCTGATGAACTCTTCATCCTTCACCCCGTTGCAGATCAGCAATGCTTCTCGTGACAGATTTTGCGCCAAAGCGATCAGCAATTCCGGCTTAGAACCAACCTCTAGCCCATAATCATATTGGTGGCCTGTCTCGACAATGCGGCGCACCACTTCTGCCTGCTGGTTGACTTTGACAGGGAACACACCGCGATAGGTGCCTTGATAATCATAGTCTTTAATGGCTGTGCGAAAGCCTTCATTTAGCTCGATCAAACTGGACTGCAAAAACGAGTTAACCCGCAACAAAATCGGCGCCGTGATGCCACGCTCGCTCAAATCTTGGATAATCGAGGGTATACTCACCGGCATAGCATCGCGGTTTAGAACGTCTTTAAGTCCCGCATCGCCGTTGGGCAATACACTCAGGATCTCATGTCCCCAACGATCAATACCGTAGATTTCGGCGCCCAGATTTTTTTCCAATTTTGATAGTCTCCAGATTGGTTGCTGTGTAGGGGAAGTCGCTTTCATCGCATTAAATTATGGCGAAAACCCAATGAGCTTGACGGCCTGCAATTGTCAATCGATATTTGACACGACTTAATGATTTTGTGCGCATATGCCGTTGTCACAACGACATAAAATTTAGTGGCCATCCCAACATGGTTTGGGTTTTTAACGCAAGCCCCTCTTTTTTGAACCACCCAAATTGGAGGTTATGACAAACTGAAGCGGAAAACCGCGTGGGGCAACAAGATGCACATCCGAGATTTCTGGGTTCGGATATCAATGTTTAACCCCAAAAAGGCAATCAGTTCTCCGGTTAATCTCAACCCGACCAAACCGATCAAATAAATACAAAATTGCGCCCAAACCTCTCGGATAAGCTTAATGCAATTCTGTTACCACGTGCTAGCGTATTTCACGCCGAGGTGAAATAATAATGACGCAACTATTGCGGTTTGTTGAAATGAACGTGGCGGTCTTGTTGGTTCTTGCGGCAATAACGCTGGTTTTATACGTCGCCGCACGCATTCTTTCTGCTCGTTGGCCCGTGGCGCTAACCTTTTCAGCGTTGCCCGCCATTGTCTTCTTTTTTCACGCCAGTAATGGCGGCTCAATGATCGCTGGAATGTTTTAGCTCTCCCAGACCATTTACACGCAAACCAATTCCTTGCTCAGGCGATAAATCGCAAAAACTTTCGGTATTTGCCTATTTTAAACGAGCTGGTAAAAGCCCATATTCACTTTAAGAAATTGAGCAAACCGAAAGGATTTTCACATGGGATTGCTGATTGGCGACGAAGCCCCAAATTTCGAAGCAGACACAACCGAAGGTAAAATCAACTTCCATGACTACATCGATGGATCTTGGGCCGTGTTGTTTTCTCACCCAAAAAATTTCACCCCCGTTTGCACCACTGAACTTGGATTTACCTCAAAACTAAAGCCCGAGTTTGATAAGCGCGGCGTGAAGGTTTTGGGCTTGTCCGTTGACCCGATTGAAGATCACAAGGCGTGGCAGGTGACATTGAAGAGACCCAAGGCACAGCGCTAAACTTTCCGCTGATCGCTGACCCGCAAGCCGAGGTTGCCAAGGCCTATTCAATGATCCACCCGAATGCAGACAACACGTTGACCGTGCGTTCAGTGTTTGTGATCGGACCGGACAAAAAAAATCAAACTGAAGATCGAATATCCAGCCTCAACCGGTCGTAACTTCAATGAAGTGCTGCGCGTGATTGATTCATTGCAGCTCACTGCAAATCACCAGGTGGCGACACCGGTGAACTGGCAAGATGGTGAAGATGTGATCATTGTGCCTGCGCTTTCAAATGAGGATGCGAAGAAAAAGTTCCCTGACGGTTGGAATGAAGTGAAACCATATTTGCGCATCGTGAAACAACCCGGCGCATAAGTTTTTCACATGATCAAATAAAAAAGGGCAGTTCGTCAGAGCTGCCCTTTTTTTCATCGCATCAAGCTGTAATTAAAGTCGGGCCAAACGCGCTTCTTCTTGCGCTTGGATATTGCGCAACTCGCGCTCTTCTTGGCTACGGGCACGGTATTCGCGGTTCAAATCTAAATTGAGCCAATTCAAATCGCGCGCCAGCTTGTCGCGTTCTGTTTGCGGCGTGGCGGGGTTGGCTAGTTTTTGGGTGGTTTTCTCAATTTCATCCTGGAGGCGTTTAATCTCCTGATCAACAACATAAACATCTTTTGCCGCGGTATAAACACGCTGGAATGAAATGCCTTCCTCGCCCTGACAAACATTCCTATAGGTGCGCCCTGAAAGGCCAATTTCGGCTGCACTTGATGGTGTGCAATATTGCTGCAAACCGCGATTATAGCCCTGCATATATTGGGCGCGGTCCACCGGAATGCCGTGCTCAGAACAGGCTTCTTGATGCTCAGCAAATTGTGAAGAGCTTTGCCCCAACGCCCCATCCATAAACCCGATTTGCTGCCAATCGCCAGTCTCGCATTGAGATTTGCTCAATGTGGCGCAGCCAGCCAAAAAAGCGATGCTGACAAACAAGCCGATGGAAAGTAGTAAACGCATGATTGATCCCCTGTTTTGGCTTATCAAGCCAGATAAAACAGGTCACATCAATAGATGAATCAATTTGCCCCTGCCTTAAAGGGCATCGCGCGTTTTTTTGGGGAGCTTTGAGAAAACGATCTTATAGGCATTTTCAATGTAGGCGTGAAAATCCTCGGCGGTCCACCCCGCCTCCTCATTCACCTGAACCCATTTTGCGCGCGCCAGATATTTCGCTGGCGCTATGCCTGGTTGCTCCGGCAAGATGCGAAAACTATCGTCGCTGGCTTTGAAGCTGATGATGTCTTTATCCTCCGTGTCCCATCGGCTATAAATGGCAAATATCTTGCCGCCAACTTTGAACACAGAGGCATTGCCCCACTGCACCACGTGGGTGGTGTGCGGCAGGGCAAAGCAATAGGCTTCAAACTCTTCCTGCTCAGCACGGTCTAGTCGCCCGCGCAGGTGACGCCGGTGCCCCGCAAGCCGCAATAGCCGCCTGGGTTCGAGGCCAAATATTGTTGATGATAATCCTCAGCGAAATAAAAAGTGTCAGCCGAGCCGATCTCTGTCGTAATCTTTCCTTTCCCCGCCTTATCCAGCTGCGCTTGGAATTGATCGCGTGAGCGTTCAACCGCTGCCAATTGTTCCGGGCTGGTGGTGTAAATGGCCGACCGATATTGGGTGCCCCGATCATTGCCCTGGCGCATGCCCTGGTTGGGTCATGCTCCTCCCAGAAGGTACGCAGGATGTCATTGAGCGAAACCACATCAGGATTGAAATTGATCAACACCGCTTCGGTGTGGCCTGTGTTGCCTGTGCAGGTCTCATGGTAAGTTGGGTTGGGCGTATGGCCACCTTGATAGCCAACGGCGGTGACCCAAACACCATCAAGCTGCCAAAACAGGCGTTCGGCGCCCCAGAAACAGCCCATGCCGATATAGAGTGTTTCGTTGCCCTCAGGTAGGGGCCTTTCAATGGATTGCCATTCACAAGATGGCTTTCAGCCGTCTGCAGCGGCGCGTCGCGCCCGGGCAGCGCGTCACTTTTGCTCACGATGTGGCTCGGTTTGGTCATAAACATGGATAAGTCTCCTTTGAGGCTTAAAGCCCTTCAACATTCATAAAGCGTTTATGCGACCGGGTGCGACCCCAAAATAGAAATAATGAGCCCAATACGCCAAACACCAACCATCCTGGCGCGCTAAAATGGTCACAAACACTGGTCCCATAATACGGGGTGAACATAGCGCTGGATCAACGCCTGCAACGTGTTCAGGGTCAATGTGCCGAGGGCCTGGTCAATCTTAAACCAGGTTTCGCCCAGCGGCGTGAACACAAAGCTAGAGCTGGCAAAAATCCGGGCGCCATCCATCACCACCAACAAAAGCGTGATGGCCAATAAAAAAAGTACCAATGAGTCGAAGGGTCAAGCGCACGCGCATATCCTTAAAAATTGGGGCCCGAAGCCCCGTCCTGTCGTTACAAAACAGGATAAACATAAATAAATGCAATTCAACGGCAGAAACATCATCGTGAACACTTGCGATCTCGCTTGTGATCAGTATATTGCAGCCCAATCTGCCCTGTTGTTCAGCTCATTTGAACACGTGACAGCGGCAGATGGTTCTGGCAGTGAAAACTGTCGCGT
>LLEP01000018.1_pt1 | contig 71752 bp, 90 predicted proteins | sample 595871 | NCBI WGS metagenome assembly LLEP01 (sample SAMN02919316, study PRJNA255460) | bioreactor metagenome | biome: chemostat; feature: culture 2012_25.2; material: sediment; isolation source: day64 25degC chemostat 2012 inoculated with Wadden Sea sediment taken from... | place: Germany: Bremen ... | reverse complement strand
CATAAAATCTTTGCGCAGCACTGGCAGGTCAACTGCAGCTCTGGCGTCGATCATAAATTCTGGAGCGCCCTGGAAGGACGGCGTGTCGGTAAGGATCGAGAGGCACGCTGCACCGCCTGCCTTGTAGGCTTGGGCGTGTGCAGGCGGGTAAAAGTCCTCACGGATCAACCTTTGGATGGGCTTGCTTTTTTTGATCTCAGCAATCAGGCCGACATCGCCCGCTTGTTTTTTTGCCTTAAGTGCCGACAGGAAACCGCGCGGCGCGGATTGATCCTTGGCAATCGCTTCAAGGTCGGCCATGGATTTCTGGTTTTGCGCCGCTGCGATTTCTTCGCGCTTATAGAGCTCGATTTTTTTTGAGAATATCTACGCTCACGATTGGGCCACTCCATTCGACACTTCGATCAATTGTGCCAGTTTTTCTTTCACCTTGCCGCTATCAACCAATTGTGCCGCCAGTTTGACGCCTGCTTTAAGGTTGTCGGCCTGTCCGGTCACGATAAAGGACGCGCCCGCGTTGAGCAGCGCAACATCACGATAGGCAGATTTTTCGCCATCGAACAATCTGCGCATGGCGGCGGCGTTTTCTTCAGGTGTGCCGCCGAGCAAGTCGTCAAGTTTTGCGACAGGTAGACCGGCTTCCTCGGGGGTTATTTCGAATTCGCGCACTTCGCCGTTTTTGATTTCTGCGACATAGGAATGGCCAGTTGTGGTGAGTTCGTCCAAGCCATCGCTTCCATGCACAACCCATGCGGATGTGGCACCATTTTTCAACAGGGCATCTGCCACCGGGCGCACCCACTGCCGATCATAAACGCCGAGCAAATATTGCTTTACGCCAGCCGGGTTGGATTGCGGCCCGAGAATATTGAACAGGGTACGCACGCCCATTTCCTGCCGTGACGGCCCAACAAAGCGCATCGCCGCGTGGTGGTTGGGCGCAAACATAAAGCCGATGCCTGCTTGCTTAATGCATTTGCTGATCTGGTTCGCCTTTAGGTCAAGCTCCACGCCGAGCATTTGCAGCGCTTCTGAGCTGCCGGAGCGCGAGGAGAGGGCTTTGTTGCCGTGCTTTGCAACAGGCGTGCCGCTGGCGGCGACAATGATGGAAGCAGCCGTTGATATATTGTAGGTCCCGACGCCATCACCACCGGTACCGACAATATCGATGGCGTTGTCTGGCGCATCGACGCGGGTCATTTTCTCGCGCAGGATCGAAACCGCCCCGGCGATTTCTTCCACCGTTTCGCCCTTGACCCGCAGGCCCATGAGAAAGGCCCCAATTTGGGACGGTGTGGCTTCGCCGGACATGATCACATTCATGGCCGCGCGCATTTCATCCATCGTCAAATCTTGAGCATCAGCAAGTTTGTTCAAAATAGCCTTGATGTTCATTTTTGTGTCCCCGCTGATAACGATTTTTTCGAGTTGTTGTTAAACTCGGCAGCAAGTTCTAAGAAATTGGCGATCATCTGGGCACCGCTTTCCGAGGCGATGCTTTCCGGGTGGAATTGCACCGAATGAATTGGCAATTTCTTGTGTGCCACGGCCATGATCATGCCATCGTCAGATTTTGCTGTGACTTCAAGGCTGTCGCCAATGGTGTCTGGGTCAAGGGTAAGGGAGTGATAGCGCGTCGATTCGATGCCATCGCTGTTCAGGCCCTTGAAGATGCCTTCGCCATTATGGCGCACCTTGCTGGTTTTGCCATGCATCAATTGAGAAGCGCGCACGACCTTCGCCCCAAACGTTTGCCAATGGCTGATGGCCGAGACACACGCCAAATATCGGAATTTCGCCGCCGAACTCGGCGACGACATCAAGGCAAATACCCGCCTCATTCGGCGTTTTCGGGCCGGGGGACAAGATGATCGCCCGTGGCATTTTTTCGGCAATGTCGGCAAGGGTGATCTTATCGTTGCGAAAGACTTCGATGTCCGGATCGATGGAGCCGATCAGGTGCACCAGATTGTAGGTGAAGCTGTCGTAATTATCGATGACGAGAATGTTGCTCATTGGCCAAACTCCGCTTCATCGGCATAGCGCAAGGCTTCATGCGCCGCACTGACCAGGGCGCGTGCCTTGTTCTCGCATTCAAGTTGCTCGAGCTTTGGATCGCTATCGGCGACGATTCCTGCGCCTGCTTGAACATGTATCTTTCCGTCTTTGATCACCGCCGTGCGCAGCACGATACAGGTGTCCATCCATCCGTCAGCGCTGAAATAGCCCACACATCCGGCATAGATGCCACGGCGATGCTTTTCCAGCTCGTCGATGATCTCCATGGCGCGAACTTTTGGCGCGCCAGATACAGTGCCCGCGGGAAATCCGCCGGAGAGCGCATCGATATTGTCGAGACCCGCTTTGAGCTTGCCTTCCACATTGGAGACGATGTGCATGACGTGGGAATAATATTCGAGAAAAAATTGGTCGGTGACTTCGACCGATCCGATTTCTGCAACGCGTCCCACATCGTTGCGCCCCAGATCCAACAGCATCAAATGTTCGGCCAGCTCTTTTGGATCGCTAAGCAGTTCGTCTGCCATTTCCCGATCCCGTTCCGGTGTAGATCCGCGCTTGCGGGTGCCAGCGATCGGGCGAATCGAGACTTTTTCGTCTTGGACACGCACCAAGATTTCGGGACTGGAGCCTGCGATGGCAAAGCCTTCGAAGTCCAAAAAATACATATAGGGAGACGGGTTGGTGCGGCGCAGGGCGCGATAGAAGGCAACCGGGGGCAGCGTAAAATCTGCGGTAAAGCGCTGCGACAGCACCACCTGAAAAACATCACCGGCCACAATGTAGTCCTTGGCCTTGGCGACCATATCCTTGAATTCGTCAGGCGTGGTGTTGGATTGGAAGTCGAGCGCCGTGGCCTGATCTTCCGCTCCGCCACGCTGCACCGCCTGGTTGAGCCGCTGCGTTGCGTCGTCGAGGCGGTCATTTGCAGCTTCAAAGGCCATTTGGGCGGTCACATCATCTTGCGGACGCACAGGCGTCGCGAAATATAGCTCGTCCTTGATGGTATCAAATACTGCCAGCAACGAGGGGCGCATCATCAACGCGTCGGGCGCGCCGATGGTATCCTCATTGGTGTCAGGAATATCTTCCATTTCCCGAACCATATCGTAGCCGAGATAGCCAAATATGCCCGCAGACATCGGCGGTAAATCCACCGGGATTTCGAGCGCGGATTCGGATAGAATTTCACGCAACGCGTCGAGCGGCGCACCATCCATCTGATCATAGGCATCCGGGGCGAATTTCGGATTGCGATTGACAGCGGCTTTGCCATTTTTAATGCGAAACAAAAGATCTGGTTCAAGACCGATCATTGAATATCGACCGCGGGTTGCGCCGCCATGGACGGATTCGAGCAAAAAGGTATTTTTGCGCCCCGCAGCCAACTTTAAATAGGTGCCAATCGGGGTTTCCAAATCCGCCACAATGCGACGCCACATAATCTGACTGCCGCCTTTTTCATAAATTGAAGCGAAGGCGGCATAGTCAGTATTTTGCATTGTTATGCCCTACTTTATTGTTCGAGAGACAAGATTTGATTGAGCGTGCCTTGGTTGATGCTGACACCTAAATCATCCCGACGCGCGGTGATGAATTGTTGATAGAGGTCGTCAGCAACACTGTCGGACAAGGCAATCAAATTTTGTTGCTCAATATCTGCTGGTTGTGCAGGGGTGATGTTGGTCACTTGGAAGACGAGATATGTGCCATCAGACAAGCGGACTGCATCGGCGTGACCCTCGCCACCAGAAAACGCAGCAGAAGCCACATTGCCAGTGATAAATGAGCCATCACCACGGCGTGTCAGCGGCAAAGAAGGCTGGGCGATTTGGCCCACAGTTGAAGCCACATCAAAAATTGGTGTGCCAGCTTCCACCTGTTCCACGAGTGCTTCTGCTTTTTGGGCCAGCGCTTCAGCGCGTTGATCTTCCAGCCAAGCGGTTTCAAGCTCGTCACGCACTTCGTCCATGCTCAAGTCACGCGCTGCTGTGGTTTCAAGTAGGTCGAACCACGCCATCGCATTGCCGCCAATTGTTACGGCTGGGAGCAGGGCATCTTTTTCGGCATCATTCACAGCTGAAAGCAAGCGCTGCTGGCCGTCTGCAGGCAAGTCAGCGATATCAGCAATGCCTACACCTGATTGCGTGATGGTCACAGTCTGAGTTTCCAAACCGACATCAGCAGCGATTTCATTAATCGGACGCAAGGTAGCGCGCTGTTCTTCAATTTCGTCAATTTTGTCCAGGATTTGATCCCGTGCCTTGGCGGCATTGACACGAGCAACCAACTGATCGCGCGCTTCTTCGAACGACAATTGCGTTTCCGGCACGATATTTCGCACCATCACGGCAACTTTGCCACTGTCAGCGTCGGCAATAGTGAGGCCTTTGTCGCCATCGAATGCAGCAATTGCAATCGCTTCATCAGCGATCTCATCGCGTGTAATTTGCCCCAAAGGTGTTGCGGTGATGCCAAAATCGTTCGCCGCCAAAATCTGGTCAAGCGATTTGCCAGCAGCAATACCTTGTACCAAGGTCTGGGCCTGGGCGTCGTCCTTCAAGCGCCAGATCGTAACATTGCGCGTTTCAGCGCTGGTGAGTTGATCGCCAGCTTTGTCATATTCGTTGCGCAACTCAGCGTCGGTCGTCTCAAGTGAACGCGCTAAGCTTTCGGGCGTGAGCACCAGCAATTCAACTTTTTTTGTTCGCTTCCGCACGATATTGGCTTTGATTTTCTTCCAAATAGGTAGCCAACTGTTCTTCGGTTGGCGCGTCGATTGGATCAAGTACATTGTTTGAAAGCGTGAAATAATCAATGGTGCGGGTGTCATTCTGAACACGGTTGGTGATTTGTAGGATCGTCTTTGGCGCCAGCGCACCACCCATCAAACCACGAATAACCTGTGAACGCTGAACCGATTCTGCCTGAGCGGAAATATATTCGCTTTCCGTAAACCCATTTTGGCGCAGCATTTGCGTGAATTGCTGGCGATCAAATATGCCCAAGGTGGTGGCAAAGTTCGGATCCTGAGCAATCATTTCTGACACCATTTCGTCAGAAGCGCCAACACCGAATTCTGATACCATTTGATCTAGCGCTGCATTGCTGGCCAATTGATTGAGCACAGAACCAGGAATGCCGAAGGCCATAGCTTCTTCTGGTGAAGGCTGCCGCCCGGTCTGCCGGGCAATATTGTTCAACTGTGTGCGATAGGCGCGGTCGAACTCAACAGCCGATATAGACTGATTGCCTACGCGGGCCACAGAGCTGGAGCCTAGATTTGTGAAGACATTTGCGATACCGAACAAGCCAAAGCTTAAAATAAGAAGGGCCATCAGAATCTTAGCCACCCATGTCCTCGAGTAGCGTTTAAAGGTATCAAGCATAGTCTATCCGTTTGTTGTTTGCAGTTTTGGACCCCTGGTCATCAGCGGCGCATAATAGACAGGGTGTACCAAAAATCGCAAGACGTTGAATGGTTTGTATTTGGGGTTAAACTTAATTTTGGTTCTTGGAAAGGTTGTCATGACAGAAAAAAAACAAAAAAACTTATCGCCGGCAATTGGAAAATGAATGGGTTGAAGGGCGCTTTGAGCGAAATCGAACAGATCGCCAAGCAACTCGGCGCCTTTAAAGACAAAGGGACATTTTTGATTTGTCCACCCGCCACTTTGTTGGCTGGTGCACGCGCCATAGCGGGTGACAACCTGCAAATTGGCAGCCAAGACTGTCATAGCGAGCAAAAAGGGGCCTTTACCGGGGACATTAGCGCCGAGATGGTCGCTGACCTTGGCGGCACGTTTGTCATCGTTGGCCACTCTGAACGGCGCGAAGGCCATGCTGAAACAAACGCCACGATTAAAGCCAAGGCAAAAGCCGGTCTTGGGCAGGGGCTTAAGCCGATTGTGTGCTGTGGCGAAACGCTGGAACAAAGAGAGGCGGGCGAAGCGATTGGCTTTGTGACGCAACAAATTGCCGAATCGACACCTGATGATCTGAGTAAAGATGGTGAGATCGCGATTGCATATGAGCCGATATGGGCGATTGGCACGGGCAAAACAGCGTCTGTCGACGATGTACGCGAAATGCATGTGGCCTTGCGTAAAACGCTGGTAGAAAAATTTGGCGACCGCGGCAACACAATTGAGATCTTATATGGTGGGTCCGTGAAACCGGAAAATGCCAACGCATTGCTGCATACGCAGGATGTCGACGGCGCATTGGTGGGCGGTGCAAGCCTTAAAGCGGATAGCTTTTTGGGCATTGTCGCCGCACTCTAATTAAGGCAGGGTCAAAAAAAACGCCAATTTTGTCTAGCCAATTGGTGCTATAGTGTGTAGAACGCACGCTGATTTTGTATTCAACAGATTACGGTTTTCCAAATGGAAACAGTTTTGATTGTGGCGCACCTATTTATTGTGGTGGCGCTTATTGCAGTAATTTTGATGCAGCGCTCAGAAGGCGGCGGCCTCGGCATGGGCGGCGGTGGAGGCGGCGGCGGAGGCGGCGGTTTCATGTCCGCACGTTCTTCAGCCAACCTTTTGACTCGCACCACAGGCATTTTGGCGGCGCTTTTCTTTGCGACCTCAATTGGCTTGACCGTTTTGGGGCAGCTCGACAACCGCGCCGACAGCATTTTGGAACGGGCAACCGACCAAACTGAAGGCGACGTGACCGTGCTTGATGCGCTGAACAATTTGCAAGGTGATACACCAGCAAACGAGAACGAACTCGACTTGCCGGTGCCCACAGCAGAAGAGCCGGCGCCTGACGAGGGCTCAACTGAGACACCCTCTCAGTAAGTTGTTGAAAAATTAGGAATGTTTAGACGGGGGGTTTTGTCCCCCGTCTTTTTTTGGATATGTGCAATTTTACGGCTTCGAATCATAGCCGTTCAGATGTAAGGTAAAAGCCCATGGCACGGTATATATTCATCACTGGTGGCGTGGTTTCCTCTTTGGGTAAAGGGTTGGCTTCGGCTGCACTTGGCGCAGCGCTTCAGGCGCGGGGCTATAAAGTGCGTTTGAAAAAGCTTGACCCCTATCTAAACGTGGACCCGGGCACCATGTCTCCTTATCAGCATGGTGAAGTTTTTGTCACCGATGACGGGGCAGAAACGGATCTCGATCTTGGGCACTATGAGCGCTTTACGGGGCGTTCTGCGAACCAAAAAGACAACATCACCACAGGTCGAATTTATCAAAACATTATCGCGCGGGAACGTCGCGGCGACTATTTGGGCGCCACAGTGCAAGTCATCCCGCACGTCACTGACGAAATCAAAAATTTCGTTTTGGCTGACAATGAAGATTTCGACTTTGTGTTGTGTGAAATTGGCGGCACAGTTGGCGACATTGAGGCGCTGCCGTTTTTCGAGAGCATTCGTCAGTTGGGCAATGAGTTGCCGCGCGGTCAGGCGGTGTTCACCCATTTGACATTGATGCCATACATCCCAAGCGCGGGTGAGCTGAAAACGAAGCCGACCCAGCACTCCGTAAAAGAATTACGCTCCATCGGCATTCAGCCCGACATTTTGCTGGTCAGGTGTGACCGCGAGATTCCCGAGAGCGAACGGCGCAAGCTTTCGCTTTTCTGTAATGTGCGGGAAACGGCCGTTATTCAGGCACTGGATGTGAAGAGCATTTATGATGTGCCTATTGCTTATCATGATGAAGGCTTGGACACAGAGATTTTGGCGGCCTTTGGCATCGAGGATGCACCAGCACCTGACATGACACGCTGGCGCGAAATTTCGGAACGGTTCCACAATCCCGATGGGGAAGTGACTATCGCTGTTGTGGGCAAATATACCGAACTGCTCGACGCCTATAAGTCGCTCAATGAGGCCCTGGTGCATGGCGGTATTGCCAACCAGGTTAAAGTGAATGTGCAGTGGGTGAATGCTGAGTTGTTTGAGCAAGACGACCCGGCACCCTATCTGGAAGGCGTGCATGGCATTTTGGTGCCTGGCGCATTTGGCGAACGGGGTGCAGAAGGCAAGATTGCCGCGGCGAAATTTGCGCGGCAGCGCGATGTGCCATATTTTGGCATTTGCTTTGGCATGCAGATGGCATGTGTTGAAGCTGCACGAAACACTGCTGGCATTGGCAATGCATCCTCCACAGAGTTCGGCGCGACCAAAGAGCCTGTTGTGGGCTTGATGACCGAATGGATGAAGGGCAATGCGCTTGAAAAGCGCAGCCAGGAGGGCGATTTGGGCGGCACGATGCGTCTTGGCGCATATGATGCGCAATTGGTACGTGGGTCTCGCGTTGCGGACATTTATGGCACCACCCGGATTTCAGAGCGTCACCGCCACCGCTGGGAAGTGAACATGGACTATCGCAAAGTACTTGAGTCCAACGGTCTGTTGTTTTCTGGCCTGTCGCCTGACGGTGAGCTGCCTGAAATTGTGGAGCGTACCGACCATCCATGGTTTATCGGTGTTCAATTCCACCCGGAACTGAAATCACGTCCGTTTGAGCCGCACCCATTGTTCCGCTCATTCGTGAACGCTGCGCTTGTGCAAAGCCGATTGGTTTAGGTGATTTAATGGCTGAAGTGATCAATCTTCGTTTGGCCCGCAAAAACAAAAAGCGGGAAGATAAGGAAAAGATCGCTTCGGCCAATCGCCATAAACATGGGCAAAAAAAGGCTGATAAGAAGCTGCATGAAGCGCAAAACGCGCTGTCTGAGAAAACTTTAGATCAGCAAAAATTGAACAAAGATGAATAGGCCGCTTGATGCGGCCTTTATTTTTTTGATTGTCGCTGCAACCAATTGCGGTGCTAAAACGTTTCATACCATAAGCATTTTGCAAAAAATCACATAATATCAAGAATTGGAGGCCGAAATGAAAACTGCCCAAGATTTTCTAGACGAAGCAAACGCTGTTGTTGAACGCATTGACGTTGAGGAAGCGAAGCGGCGACATGCGCAGCCAGAAACAGTTTTCGTTGATGTGCGGGACAGTGCGGCGATCAATGAAAGTGGCACTGTGGCTGGCGCACTGCGCATTCCACGCGGTTTTATCGAGTTTGCTGCTGATGAAAACTCCCCCTTTTACGATCAGCGTTTGAAAAAGGACACCGAGCTTTGTTTGCTTTGTGGCGCAGGGGGGCAGGCAGCTTTGGCTGGTAAAACCCTCAAAGAAATGGGATTTAAATCTGTAACCAACATTGGCGGATTTAAAGATTGGAAAGAAGCCGGTGGGTCAGTTGAGTAGGTCCAACTAGCTTGTTGAAACCTAGATTAGGCGGGGCTTTTGCCACCGCCTTTTTCAATTTTGGGGCCGACTTACCGGAAACAGACTTTGCATCTTCATGAATTAGCGCTAATAAAGCGGCCAAATCACCACTTTGAAGGAGTTTAGCATGTCTGCCATTATTGATGTAACCGGCCGTCAGATTTTTGATAGCCGCGGCAACCCGACGGTTGAAGTTGATGTTGTTTTGGATGATGGCAGCTTTGGTCGTGCTGCTGTGCCCTCTGGCGCATCCACTGGTGCGCATGAAGCAGTTGAACTGCGCGACGGCGGTGAAGCCTATAAAGGCAAGGGCGTCATGAACGCTGTAGATGCGGTCAACACCCATATCTTCAACGAAATTCAAGGTATGGATGCGTTGGATCAACGCTCAATCGATCAAGTGATGATTGATTTGGACGGCACCAGCAACAAAGCCAAGCTCGGCGCCAACGCCATTCTTGGTGTGTCACTGGCGGTATCCAAAGCGGCGGCAGAATCATCTGCCTTGCCACTTTACCGTTATGTAGGTGGTTCGAACGCGCATTTGCTGCCTGTACCGATGATGAACATCATCAATGGTGGCGAGCATGCGGATAACCCCATCGACGTTCAAGAGTTTATGATCATGCCTGTGGGCGCTGAAAGCATTGCGGACGCTGTGCGCATTGGCTCGGAGGTGTTCCACACCCTCAAAAAGGGATTGAGCGACGAAGGACATAACACCAATGTGGGCGACGAGGGCGGCTTTGCGCCAAACCTTTCTTCAACCACAGCGGCACTTGATTTCATCATGCGGTCGATTGAAAAAGCGGGCTACAAGCCAGGCGAAGATGTGCATTTGGCACTGGATTGTGCCTCCACTGAATATTTCGAGGACGACAAATATCATTTGAAAGGCGAGGGCAAAGTGCTCGACGCTGGCGAAATGGTCGACTATCTGGCGAAGTTGGTGGCGGATTACCCGATTATCTCAATCGAAGACGGTATGGCCGAAGATGATTGGGAAGGTTGGAAAACGCTGACGGATAAAATTGGCGATAAGTGCCAACTTGTGGGCGACGATTTGTTCGTGACCAATTCTGAGCGGTTGCGTTCTGGCATTAAAATGGGCGTCGGCAACTCAATCTTGGTGAAAGTCAACCAAATCGGCACATTGACCGAAACCGTGAATGCTGTCGAAATGGCCCACAAAGCCAACTACACCTCTGTGATGTCGCACCGTTCAGGCGAGACAGAAGATGCGACCATCGCTGATTTGGCTGTTGCGCTTGGCTGTGGCCAAATCAAAACAGGTTCGCTGGCGCGGTCTGATCGGTTGGCGAAATATAACCAGCTGATCCGCATCGAAGAGCAGCTCGGCTTTGCTGCTGCCTATGCCGGCAAGAGCATTTTGAAGGGCTAGTTGCCGATCATTTTGTAACATTTTGAAGGGATGTCATTTGTTTGGCATCCCTTTTTTTTGAAAGAAGGTGTTAACGGCTAGTTTGGTATAGTCAGGGCGAGTTTAGTTTTGCGTAATTAAAGGTTGTTATGCCCACCCGCCTTAAAAAAAACCTTCTTTGATCAATAAGCTGCTGATTGCAGCGCTTTTGCTCGGCTTTCAAGGCTATTTGGCGCATCACGCGTTGAATGGTCAGTATGGAGTTGAGTCACAAAAGGAATTGGTTCAGCGCAAGGCTGAATTGATCGCGAAAAGCCAAATCCTAGATACGCAAATCGAAAAGGCGAAAAATCGCAATTCATTGTTGGTTGCTGATCGCTTAGATCCTGATATGCTAAGTGAACGCGCACGGGGGCTTCTAGGATGGAGTAACCCGGATGATGTTTTGATTGCGATCGATCAGTAATAACTCATTTCTGGTTAATTTTTCTATTTAACTGATTTCAAGTTAATCTAACTTTTCTCAATCAAAACAATAGCTAAATACGTTTAATACGTGTTTTTGAGTGCTTTGTTTTGCGTTTCATCCAAACTAGACTGTGTCTCAAACACGGAACAATCGGGTCCAGATGGAGATTTCTATGCCTAAAAAGTCCGATGCGGCGGCCAAAGCAAGCACTAAGGCCAATATGCCTGCGTTCACCAAGGAAGAAGAGCTACACGCCTATAAGGAAATGCTTTTGATCCGCCGCTTTGAAGAAAAAGCGGGTCAAATGTATGGTATGGGCCTGATTGGCGGCTTTTGTCACCTCTACATTGGTCAAGAAGCCGTTGTAACCGGAATCACTATGGCGTCGAAAAAGGGCGATGCTTCCATCACTGGCTATCGTGACCATGGTCATATGCTTGTTGTTGGCCTCGATCCAAAGGCCGTAATGGCCGAATTAACCGGGCGCAAAGGCGGCTTGTCCAAAGGCAAGGGCGGCTCGATGCACATGTTCTCTGAAGAAGAGCGCTTTTATGGCGGCAATGGCATTGTGGGCGCGCAAGTAAGTCTGGGCACAGGTTTGGCCTTTGCCGCACAATATCGTGGCGAAGATACGGTTAGCCTGACTTACTTTGGTGATGGCGCGGCCAATCAGGCCAGGTTTATGAGAGCTTTAATATGGCGAAGCTTTGGAAACTGCCGGTTGTTTACATCATTGAGAACAACAAATATGCGATGGGCACGAGCGTTGAACGTTCGGCGGCCACGACTGACTTGTCGCAACGCGGTGCATCATTCGATATTCCGGGCGAGCAAGTTGATGGCATGGATGTGCGTATGGTGCGCGACGCCGCTGAACGCGCGATCACGCATGCCCGCGAAGGCAAGGGCCCCTATATCCTTGAGATGTTGACCTATGCTATCGCGGCCATTCCATGTCTGACCCAGCGAAATATCGCTCGAAAGACGAAGTTCAGTCCATGCGCTCTGAGCGTGATCCGATTGAACAGGTGAAGGCGCGTTTGCTCGAAAATGAATGGGCGACTGAGGAAGAGTTGAAGGACATGGACAAAGATGTGCGTGCCGTGGTTTCCGAAGCTGCCGATTTTGCAACCAATGATGAAGAGCCTGCACCAGAAGAGCTCTACACCGAAATCACCGTATAAGTCAGCGAGATCAGGAGAATATAGATGTCAGTAGAAATTTTGATGCCTGCATTGTCGCCGACGATGGAAGAAGGCAATTTGGCCAAATGGATGGTGAAAGAGGGCGACACTGTATCCGCAGGTGACGTGATTGCCGAAATCGAAACCGACAAGGCCACCATGGAAGTTGAAGCCGTGGATGAGGGTACAATTGGTAAAATCGTTGTTGAAGAGGGCACCCAAAACGTAAAGGTCAACAGTGTGATCGCGGTGTTGATCGAAGAAGGTGAGAGCGCGGACGATATAAAAGTCGATACGTCGGAACCTAAATCTAGCGACGAACCCAAGCAAAAAGACCCAGAAGAGTCAGGTCCTAGTGAGGACGAAAAGCCTTCTGTTCCGGCCGCGCCGGTGTTCGAGGCACAAGCTGATTCCGAAGTGCCTGAAGGCACCGAAATGGTTTCTACGACGGTGCGCGAAGCCCTGCGTGATGCGATGGCCGAAGAAATGCGCGCCGATGGCGACGTGTTCGTCATGGGCGAAGAAGTTGCTGAATATCAAGGCGCCTATAAGGTCACCCAAGGCCTGTTGCAAGAATTTGGCGGCAAGCGCGTGATTGATACGCCAATTACCGAGCATGGCTTTGCCGGTTTGGGCGTTGGTGCCGCATTTGCGGGGCTCAAGCCCATCGTTGAGTTTATGACATTCAACTTCGCCATGCAGGCGATTGACCAGATCATCAACTCAGCCGCGAAAACTCGCTATATGTCTGGTGGGCAGATGAGTTCACCTATCGTGTTCCGCGGCCCGAATGGCCCTGCGGCGCGCGTGGGCGCTCAACACAGCCAAGATTTCTCTGCATGGTATGCGCACATTCCAGGTTTGATCGTTGTGTCTCCCTATTCAGCGGCTGACGCCAAAGGCTTGTTGAAGTCTGCGATCCGCAACCCAAACCCTGTTGTGTTCCTCGAGAACGAGCTTTTGTACGGTCAATCCTTTGACGTGCCAAAGCTTGACGACTGGACCGTGCCATTGGGCAAAGCCAAGGTCGTCCGTGAAGGGGCAGATGTGACCATCGTTTCCCACTCAATGGGCATGCGATATGCAACAGAAGCGACTGAAAAGCTGGTTGAATCTGGCGTTGACGTAGAGTTGATCGATTTGCGGACCTTGCGGCCGCTGGATATGCCCACTGTGGTTGCTTCTGTGAAGAAAACAGGCCGATGCGTTACGGTTGAAGAAGGTTGGCCACAGGGGTCAATCGGTTCCGAAATTTCAGCGCGTTTGATGGATGAGGCATTTGATTATCTGGATGCGCCTGTTGCTCGCGTGACTGGCAAGGACGTGCCGATGCCATATGCCGCCAATCTTGAAAAGCTGGCGCTGCCGACCACAAAAGAAGTGATTGAAGCGGTGAACACCGTGACTTATCGCCAAGTTTAGGGAGTAATGAGGGATGACAATCAATATTACCATGCCCGCGCTTTCACCCACCATGGAAGAAGGCAATTTGGCGAAATGGCTTGTTAAAGAAGGCGACACAGTCTCTGCCGGTGATGTGATCGCTGAGATCGAAACCGACAAGGCCACCATGGAAGTCGAAAGCATCGACGAAGGCACTGTGGGTAAAATCTTTGTTGAAGAGGGTGCGCAAGGCGTAAAGGTCAATAGCGTCATTGCTGTGTTGCTGGAAGAAGGCGAAAGCGCAGACGATATTTCGGCTGATGCAGGTGGCACTGGTGCTTCTTCTGAAAAGAAAGAAGAGCCAAAGGCCAAAGAATCTGACGAAAAGTCTGACAAGGCAGCAGATGAGCAGCCGAAAGAAAAATCGTCAAATGAGCCTGCGCCTCAGCCTAACCAGCCTGTACCGAAAAAAAGATGGCGAACGTCAGTTTGCCTCACCGCTTGCCCGTCGCTTGGCAAAGGAAAACAGCATTGATCTAAGTGCATTGAGTGGTACAGGCCCTAAGGGTCGGGTTGTGAAACGCGATATTGAAAAAGCGCTGAGCGAGGGCATTCCCCAAGCAGCGCCTGCGGCTGCGCAGCAGGGTGCAAAAATGGCCACAGGCATGTCTGATGCCAGGTCACTGCACTTTATGAAGAGGGCACTTACGATGCGGTGCCAAATGATGGCATGCGCAAAACCATTGCTGCCCGCTTGACCGAAGCCAAGCAGACTGTGCCCCATTTCTATCTTTCAATGGATTGCAAGTTGGACACGCTTTTGGAAGCGCGTGCGGGCATTAATGCAAAGGCCAAAAAAGACGAGAACGGCAAGCCAGAATATAAGCTCTCTGTGAATGATTTCATCGTGAAAGCTTGGGCGATTGCCTTGCAGCAAATCCCAACAGCCAATGCCACCTGGGCAGGTGAAAGCACATTGCTGCACCATAGCTCAGACGTTGCGGTGGCTGTGGCCGTACCTGGTGGACTGTTTACCCCCGTCGTGCGCAAAGCTGAGCAAAAGAGCTTGCGTCAAATTTCAGACGAAGTGAAAGATTTCGCCAAACGCGCAAGATCGAAAAAGCTGGCTCCCCATGAATATCAAGGCGGGTCCACAGCGGTTTCCAATTTGGGCATGTTCGGCATTAGCAATTTTTCTGCAGTGATCAACCCACCGCATGGCACAATTTTGGCCATTGGCGCGGGTGAAGAACGGGTTGTTGTGGAAGATGGCGAGATTACTGTCGGTAACTTTATGACCGTAACCTTGTCTTGTGACCACCGGTCAGTCGACGGTGCGCTGGGCGCCGAAGTTCTTGGCGTGTTCAAATCGTTGATTGAAAATCCGGTGATGATGTTGGCCTAGAAGCCACAGACAGGATCAAATGAAAAACATTCTCGCTTTCGGCGATTCATTGACATGGGGATATGACGCGGCGACAGAGACGCGGCATCCCTTTGAGGTGCGTTGGCCAAATGTTCTGGCCGACGGGCTCAAAACTTCTGTGCAAATGATTGCCGAAGGTTTGAATGGGCGCACGACCGTATTTGACGATCATTCGGCAGCATCAGAGCGCAATGGCGCTAAAATGCTGCCAAGCTTGCTGGCGACGCATGAGCCTCTCGATTTGGTCATCGTCATGCTGGGAACCAACGATATGCGTGAGCACATTTGCGGCAACGCCGCAGGCTCGGCGGCGGGCATTGGGCGCTTGATTACGATCATCAAGACCTTTCCATATAAATCCAACCACAAAACGCCGCAAATTCTCGTTGTGGCGCCGCCACTTGCTGAACGTGGTGGAGACCGATTTGCCAATCATGTGATGCAAGGAGCCTCAAGCTTATCGCGACAATATGCGGATGCATACAAGTTGGTTGTGGAAGAGAACGATGTGGCGTTTTTTTGACGCTGCAAAGCATGTGATTCCAGACCCTATTGATGGGTTTCATCTGGACCAAGAAAATACAAAAAAACTAGGCGAGGCGCTTATCCCTATGGTGAGCGACCTACTGGCCTCTAAATAGCTTTGATGAAAGGCAATTCCCATGGCAAATGAATATGATGTAATTGTAGTTGGCGGTGGACCAGGCGGTTATGTTGCGGCCATTCGTGCATCACAATTGGGCATGAAGGTGGGCGTTGTCGAACGCGAGCATATGGCAGGCATTTGCTCAAACTGGGGATGTATCCCGACCAAAGCCTTGCTGCGCAGCGCTGAAATCTATTCGCATATGGGTCATGCCAAGGATTATGGTTTGAAAGCCAGTGAATTTGGCTTTGAGATTTCTGATGTTGTGAAACGTTCACGCCAAATTGCGGCCCGTATGAACAATGGCGTGTCGTTTTTGATGAAAAAGAACAAAATCGACATTATTTGGGGCGAAGCCAAGCTGAAAAAGGGTGGTGAAGTTGAAGTCGGACCATCATCCAAAAAAGCGATGGAGCCGAGCGTACCTGCACCCAAAGGCGTATTGCCGCATGGTACTTATAAGGCCAAACATATTATTTTGGCGACGGGTGCTCGTCCGCGCATATTGCCGGGCATTGAGCCAGATGGCAAAAACATTTGGACATATTTTGAAGCGCTTGTTCCAGAAGAAATGCCCAAATCAGTATTGGTGATGGGCTCAGGTGCTATTGGTATTGAGTTTGCAAGCTTTTATGCATCCATGGGCGCGGAAGTGACCGTTGTTGAATTGTTGCCGCAAATTATGCCAGTTGAAGACAAAGAAATCTCTGCTCACGCACGCAAGCGCTTTGAAAAGCGTGGCATCAAAATTTTGACTGAAGCGAAAGTGGCAAAGGTTGAAAATGGCAAAGGCGGCGTTAAAGCGCATGTCGAGTTGAAAGATGGTCGCAAAGAAACCATCGAAGCGGAAAAGCTGATCTCAGCGGTTGGCGTGCAAGCCAATGTGGAGAATATCGGTCTGGAAGATCTCGGTGTGAAAACGGACAAAGGCTTCATCGTCGCGGATGGATTTTGCAAAACCAATGTCGATGGCATCTACGCGATTGGTGATGTGGCTGGCCCTCCGATGCTCGCGCACAAGGCGGAGCACGAAGGCGTGTTGTGCGTTGAGAAAATTGCCGGCATGGACGTGCATCCAATGGAAAAGAACCAGATTCCTGGATGTACCTATTGTGAACCTCAAGTCGCTTCTGTGGGCTTAACAGAAGCCGCGGCCACAAAAACGGGTCGAGAAATTCGAGTGGGTCGTTTCCCATTCGTGGGCAATGGCAAGGCGATTGCGCTGGGCGAGCCAGACGGTTTGGTGAAAACCATCTTTGATGCGAAGAGCGGCGAGTTGCTCGGCGCGCATATGGTTGGTGCTGAAGTGACCGAGCTTATTCAGGGTTTTGTGGTTGCGATGAACCTTGAAACCACAGAGGAAGAATTGATGCATACGATCTTCCCGCACCCCACATTGTCCGAAATGATGAAAGAGAGCGTACTTGACGCCTATGATCGCGCCCTCAATATATAGGGCATGAACAATTGGCCCCAAAAAGAGGGCGAAACGGGTTTAAGGAATTATCATGGTTACATTGCTGGACAATACAAAACGGGCAAAAGCAGACGTGCGGCACCCGGAAAAGGCACACCGACCAGACAATGAGGTTATGCGCAAGCCAGATTGGATTCGGGTGAAAGCACCTGGGTCCAAAGGCTATAATGAAACCCGCAAAATCGTGAAAGACAATAATATTGTCACGGTTTGTGAAGAGGCGGGCTGCCCCAACATCGGTGAATGCTGGGACAAAAAGCACGCCACCATGATGATCATGGGTGAAATTTGCACCCGCGCTTGCGCCTTTTGCAATGTCCGCACGGGGTTGCCCACCGCGCTTGACGCCAATGAGCCCGCGAATGTGGCCAACACGGTGAAAACACTTGGCCTCAAACATGTGGTGATCACTTCGGTAGATCGCGATGATTTGGCTGATGGCGGTGCGCAGCACTTTGCCGATGTGATCAAGGCCATTCGCGACACATCACCCGACACCACGATTGAAATTCTGACACCAGATTTCTTGCGCAAAGATGGGGCGTTGGAAACTGTTGTGGCCGCGAAGCCTGACGTTTTCAACCACAATCTGGAAACGGTGCCGTCAAATTATCTGACTGTGCGTCCCGGTGCGCGCTATTTCCACTCGATTCGCTTGTTGCAAAAAGTGAAAGAGCTCGATCCGCAAATGTTCACCAAATCCGGCATCATGGTCGGCCTGGGCGAAGAGCGAAACGAAATCTTGCAATTGATGGATGATTTGCGTGTTGCTGATGTGGATTTTTTGACCATCGGTCAATATTTGCAGCCCACCAAAAAGCACCATAAGGTCGATCGTTTTGTGACGCCTGACGAGTTCAAGGCATTTGAGCGCATCGCTTACACCAAAGGCTTCTTGATGGTGTCGTCATCGCCGTTGACCCGTTCATCACACCATGCTGGCGACGATTTTGAGAAACTGCGCAAAGCGCGGGAAGCCAAGAAATAGGCTGTATTCTATGACTAAAATCGCCTTTGAACGGCATGTGCCTTACACGCCAGTGCAAATGTTTGACCTGGTGGCAGACTTGCGCCGTTATCCGAGCTTTGTGCCAAACTGCTCAAACATGCAAGTTCGCCCGGGCGCAAACGAGACAGAGTGTTTTGCGCGCATGGGCATCAGTTTTGGACCAATTTCTCAGGATTATGAAAGCCATGTCGCAATGGATCGTGAGAACATGCGCATCATGCACGGGCGGTTGATGGGCCATTTGCACATTTGAATACCGAGTGGGTATTTTTGCCGGAAGGCGCAGGCACCCATATCCGGTTTAAGGTGGATTTCAAGCTCTCAAATCGCCTGATCGCTGCAGTGGCCGAACCATTGTTTGCCACCAAGCAAGAAGAAATTATGGACGCGTTTGTGAAGCGTGCCGACGTGCTTTACGGCAAGTGACGCTGGTCCAATCGCGCCAACACCAGGGTGAGGGCGACCCGCACCGTTTCTTCACGCACCTCGTCCCGCTCCATGTCTTTAAAATTGCGCACGATATGGCATGAGCCATCCTCGTCGGCGCATGCAAAGTGCACCAGACCGACAGGTTTGTTGGGAGAGCCGCCGCCGGGGCCCGCAATGCCCGTAACCGCAACCGAGATCGTGGCACCTGAGATGCGTTGTGCACCTTCAGCCATGGCACAGGCGACTTCCTTTGATACAGCGCCAACCTCTTCCAAAAGATGGACAGGCACGCCAAGCATTTGCGTTTTCGCCTCGTTGGAATAGGTTACATAGCCGCCAAATACCGCCTCCGATGAGCCGGGTACAGCGGTGAGTGCGCCGCTGATCAGGCCGCCGGTGCAGCTTTCAGCGGTTGCGATCGTCGCTTGTTTTGAAATCAGTTGCTCAATGGTGATTTGCGCCAGGTGCAGCACATCATCTTCAAGCATAGTCTAATCCTTTACTGGCACCTCAATGGTGACCGCCGCTTGGGCTGCAATACCTTCTTTGCGCCCTGTGAATCCCAATTTTTCTGTTGTCGTGGCCTTAACAGAAACGCGGGACATTGAAATATCAGCAATCTGCGCGATGCGCTGGCGCATCTCTTCGCAATGCGGCCCGATTTTGGGGGCTTCGCAGATCAGTGTCAAATCCAAATGTACAAGTCGTCCGCTACGCGCCCGCAGCCGAGCCACTGCATGCGCCAAAAATTGCGCGGAATCAGCCTGGTGCCATTCCATTTCACTGGGGGGAAAATGTTGGCCGATATCGCCATCCGCCATGGCGCCATAAAGCGCGTCGGTGAGCGTGTGTAGTCCGACATCGGCGTCGGAATGGCCCTTAAGCTTTGAGGTGTGCGGAATGCGGATGCCGCCCAAAATCACATGATCACCATCTTCAAATGCATGTACATCAAAGCCAGTCCCCACGCGGGTTTCCATGGGTGTTGCTAAATTCATTTTTGCGCGTTCCAGGTCCTGTGGAATGGTAATTTTGAAATTGTTCGGGTCGCCGGCAACTATTTTGACATTCAGTCCAGCCCATTCTGCGATGGACGCATCATCGGTGAAACTCGTATCTGCGGTTGATGCGGCTTCGTGCGCTTGGAAAATAGCGGCGAATTGGAAGGCCTGAGGCGTTTGCGCCAAATAATGCTCGGTGCGGTCAAGCGTCAGATCAACCGATCCATCAGGCTTGGCTTTTTTCAGCGTGTCTGTCACTTGCAAAGCTGGTAGGGCGCCGCCAAACTGAGCGGCTATTTCGACGGTGCGCCTGATCAATTCTTCTGTCACAAAGGGGCGGGCGGCGTCGTGAATCAAGACAATGTCCGGCGCTTCATCTTTCAGCGCCTTAAGACCGTTAAAAACCGAACTCTGACGATCGGCCCCGCCGATAACAGCCGCCAACAGCTTTGGATCGTTGATGTTCAAGCTATTGAAAAGGCCGGCGTGGTGTTCGCCAATTACGGGCAACACAGTGTGAATTTCGCTGGATTGCGCAAATGCATCAATCGTGTGTGTGAGAACAGGTTTGCCAGCCAAAAGTTGATATTGTTTCGGTGTGCCGGTCTCGCCCATGCGGCTGCCGGCACCTGCGGCAACAATAATAACGGCAACCTTTGGGTTTTGGCGTGTCATAATTCATCCTGAAAGTGGTGCTGTTGGGTTTAGCTGGCATTGAATTGATCTGCAAGTGGCAGCAACAGACGGCACCGCGCCATCATGATTTTCGCCAGTATTTTAGCTAAATTGACCGAAATTTCAGCAAAATGGTTGCAAAAACATCTTATTCTGTCTACAAATTAAGCAGATAATAAAATTGCTTAAAAAAATGAGCGACCATGCTTTCTCCCATCAAAATTGGTGACCATACACTACCAAATAACGCGTTTCTTGCGCCACTTTCTGGCATAACCGATAAGAGCTTTCGCACGATTTCTGCAAGGTTTGGCGCTGGGATGGTGGTCTCTGAGATGATTGCCAGTGCAGCATTGACCAATGGGCACAAAGATATGGCGCGGCGTCTGGGCAGGCCAGAGAAGCTGCCGCATATTGTTCAACTTGCAGGCTGCGAACCGCACTGGCTAGCGGAGGGTGCACGCATCGCCGAGGATGCAGGCGCGGATATCATCGATATCAATATGGGATGCCCCTCAAAGCGCGTGACGAATGGGTATGCTGGCTCTGCGTTGATGCGCGTGCCGGACAAGGCCGTGGAAATCATAAAAGCAGTGGTGAACGCCACCAGCAAACCTGTCACGTTAAAAATGCGGCTGGGTTGGAACGATGAGAATTTGAACGCGCCGCAACTCGCCAAGCAGGCTGAGGCTTGTGGCGTGCAGATGGTGACTGTACATGGACGGACGCGCCAGCAATTTTACAAGGGGCAAGCGCGCTGGTCGCCTATTCGTGCGGTTGTTGATGCGGTGAAACTGCCGGTTGTGGTCAATGGTGACATCATAAACCTGGATGTCGCGCGGGAAGCGCTTGATGCGTCAGGCGCGCAGCCGTGATGATCGGGCGTGGCGCACAGGGGCAACCTTGGCTTGTGGGGCAAATTGGCGAAGCGCTCAGCAACAGGACACCGCAGGCAGCCCCGACAGGCGAAGCGCGTCTCGCACTGATACTTGAGCATTATGACATGATGATTGACGAATATGGCGAGCAGCTGGGCGTACGTTGTGCGCGCAAGCATTTGGGGTGGTATCTTGAAGTGCTTGAACATGAGGGCGCTATAATTGACCCCGCGACCCGGAAGCAATTGTTGACGGCGAACAACAGTGCAGATGTGCCTGCAATATTGCACACAATTTTTGATCAGATCAGGGCAAAAGCTGCATGAACGCCACATCGATAGAACTGGCGCACGCCGCATTTCAGGCCATCGCGCATCCTATTTTGATCTGCAACACCGACAATAAGATCATTATGGCCAATTATGCGGCGCAGGATTTTTTCTCGACCTCTGAAAGTCGATTAAAGCGTCAACAAGTCGATGATCTCGTCGCGCCATCTTCGCCTTTGCTCAACTTGTTGGATCGTGTGCGGGGTCGCGACGCCGGGTCGCGCGAACATCGCATTCCCATCGCCAACATCAGTATGCCTGAAGAGCGACTGGTGGACGCGCATGCCACACCGATGGCGAACGACTCCAGCTTGACGGTTCTGACGCTGATTGAGCGCACCATGGCCGACAAAATTGACAAACAACTCACCTCACGCGGGGCCGCGCGTTCTGTGATCGGTCTGGCTGCTATGCTGGCGCATGAAATTAAAAATCCACTTTCCGGGATCAAGGGCGCTGCGCAATTGCTGGAACAATCTGCTGAGGAAAAGGATCGCCCGCTCGCGCGCTTGGTGCAGGAGGAAGTGGGCCGCATTGTGAAGCTTGTGGACCGGATGGAAGAATTTGGTGATGAACGTCAGCCCGAATTCAGTTCCGTCAATATTCACGAAGTGCTGAACCATGTTGAACTTATCGCGCAAAACGGCTTCGCAAAAGGTATGATTATTTCAAAGCATTTTGATCCATCACTACCGCCGGTTTTGGGCAATTGGGATCAGCTTGTTCAAATTTATCTCAATCTGTTCAAAAACGCCGCCGAGGCGATTTCTGGCCAGGACAAGGGCGAGATTGTGGTGCGCACAGCCTATCGGCCAGGCATTTCCATTGGCATCCCCGGCACGGGCAACCGCATGTCGCTGCCGCTTGAGATATGTGTCGAAGACAATGGCGGCGGTATATCTGAAGATATGTTGCCGCATATCTTTGATCCCTTTGTCACTTCAAAACAAACCGGTGGTGGGCTGGGGCTGGCGTTGGTGGCGAAACTTGTGGGCGTACATGGCGGGATTGTAGATGCGGACAGTGCAGGGGGCCGCACGAAATTGCGCACCTTGCTGCCGATTTCAAAGCCCAAACGGGCTAAAAAGGGGGCAAAGCGCGATGAGTGAACGCACAATCTTGGTGGCGGACGATGATGCTTCGATCCGCATGGTGTTGAGCCAAGCGCTCACCCGTGCTGACTATGAAGTGTTCCCCATGAGTAATCTGTCTACCATGTGGAACCATATTGCGCGCGGCGACGGCGATTTGCTGATCACCGATGTGATGATGCCTGATGGCAGCGCGTTCGATTTATTGCCGCGCATTAAAAAGGCGCGTCCTGACCTGCCGATCATTGTGATGAGTGCTCAAAACACCTTTATGACTGCCGTACGCGCCAGCGAGGCCGGTGCATTTGAGTATTTGCCCAAGCCATTTGATTTGGGCGAGCTCACCGCAACGGTTGAGAAAGCGCTGGCGGAGCGTGACAGCCAGAAAAAGAAAGATGTGGCTGCGGCGCCGAACGATGAAGAAATGCCCCTGGTGGGCCGCTCAGCGCCGATGCAAGAGGTTTATCGCACCATGGCGCGCCTCATCCAGACCGACCTTACGGTGATGATTTCTGGCGAAAGCGGCACGGGTAAAGAAGTGGTTGCACGGGCGCTACATGATTTCGGCAAGCGCAAGGGCGGACCGTTCAACGCCATCAACATGGCGGCGATCCCCCAAGACCTGATCGAATCTGAACTGTTTGGGCACGAAAAAGGTGCGTTTACGGGTGCGCATGGGCGTTCCATCGGCCATTTTGAGCGGGCGGCTGGTGGTACGTTATTCTTGGATGAAATTGGCGATATGCCTATGGCAGCACAGACGCGATTGTTACGCGTGTTGCAAGAAGGCGAGTTTACGCGTGTTGGCGGCCGCGACACGATTGAAACCGATGTGCGTATCGTCGCCGCCACACACCGGGATTTGCACCAAATGATCCGGCAGGGCCTTTTCAGAGAAGATTTGTATTACCGTCTGAACGTTGTGCAGCTGCATATGCCAGCCTTGCGCGAACGTTTAGATGATGTGGCAGATTTGGCCCAGCATTTTGCGCAAAAATTCACACCAGACGGCGAACCAGTTAAAGCATTTGAAAAATCCGCACTTGATTTGCTGCGGAAACACAATTGGCCCGGCAACGTGCGCGAATTGGAGAATTTGGTACAGCGCTTTGTGGCACTTTATCCTGATGAGATCATTTCCGCAGAGACCGTTCGCCAGGAACTGAGTGTAGGCGAAGGGGCACCGCAACTCCACGCCGCAACCGACCAAAATGATGATTTGACCGCCATGGTGGAGCGGCATCTGCTTGCTTTGTTTGCACAAGCACAGCCAGACTTGCCGGCCAATGGCCTTTATCAACGTATAATTGATGAAATTGAAGTTCCACTTTTAGAAATTGCTCTAAATAATTGTAACGGAAATCAAATTAGGGCATCTGATCTTCTTGGTTTGAACCGCAATACCCTCCGCAAAAAGATCCAAGCGCACGAAATACATGTGAACAAACAAGGTAATGGCAGATAGAGCTGTAACATTTTTGTCACAAACTTCTTGCCTCCGAATTGAATATGGGCCAACCTGTTGATAAATATGTCACAGTTTCACCGCAATAGGTCGCTATTGCAGGTGTTCTTTTGATGCCCATTTTGTAACTTGCTTAGGCCGCCTTTGTGAACGACACCATCCAACCAAAGATCAAGCAATTGTCGCTCCGGCAAAATCGAGCGCTGCGCGTTTTTGGTGTCCTGCTGGTTTTGGCGTCAGTGGTGAGCGCGGTTGCGTCTTTTCTGATTCTGACGGGCGCCACCTCAATCGAGCCGGAACCCAGCGTGTGGGCGATTATCTGGTTGATTAATGCCGTGCTGGTCATTCTTGTGGTTGCGCTATTAATCACCGAGGGGTTCCTGCTGGTGAGGGCGCGTATATCCAAACAAGCAGGTTCAGGCTTGCATGTGCGGCTGGTCGGTATGTTCGCGCTGGCTGCGGCCGTGCCCGCATTCATTGTGGCATTGATTGCAACTTTTGCGCTAAACCAAGGTTTAGATCACTGGTTTTCTGAGCGCTCGCGGGCAATGGTCGAAAGCTCTAACCAAGTGGCGCAATCCTATTTGCAAGAACATGCCAATGTACTGCGCAACGATATTATCGGCATTTCCGGTGAGCTTGAACGTGTTTCAGACGTCTTTACTGAGAATCGCGAGAATTATGTGCGCATTCTCACCACACTTGCGCAGGTCCGGTCGCTGCCATATGTGTTTATCGTCAATGGTGACCTAGAGATTATTGAGCGCGCACAAATCAATGCAGCTGGCACGCCACCGCAATTGCCCAAGAATCTATTGGTTGGCGTTGATGAAAATACAATCGAGTTGGTACGGCCAGGACAAAAGTTTTCTTTTGTCGGGGGCGTCATCAAATTGGACAAATATCCCGATCATTATTTGTTTGTTGCGCGAGGTGTTGAGGCCGAAGTGCTCGAATATATGCGCCTTACCGAGCAAAATGTGAACGAATACCGCGAATATGAATCCAATCGCTTGGTGTTTCAAATCACGTTCGCCATCATGTATATTGGCTTGGCAATTGTTGTTTTGTTAGCGGCTGTGTGGGTTGGCATTTATTTGGCAAATCGGTTGGTCGCCCCCATCCGGAATCTGATGATTGCCTCAAACCGCGTGTCCACTGGCGACTTGAATGTCCGCGTGCCGACTAAGGGCACCACGGGCGACATGCGCGATCTGTCCGCGCGCTTTAATCGCATGACCTCGCAATTGTCGGAACAACATGGTGCGCTGATTTCAGCAAACGAAACGATCGATCAGCGGCGACAATTTACAGAGGCTGTGCTCGAAGGGGTTTCGGCTGGCGTTATTGGCTAGATCCAGAAGGCCGGGTGACCATTGTGAACGGGCGCGCTTCGTCCATATTTGAAGCAGACGAACAGGACATGATCGGCGTGTCCTTGCACGAAATGGCGCTTGAATTGGGGAAAATATTCGACCAGGCGCAGAGTAATAAAAGCGGTCAGATTCAAGAACAAATCGTGTTGACTAATCGACAAGGTGAAGAACGCACCTATCAAGTCCGAATAACACGAGAAGGCACAATTGACAGCTCTAAAGGCTATGTGATCACGTTGGACGATATTTCTGATCTGATTGCAGCCCAGCGCACAAGTGTTTGGGCCGACGTCGCCCGCCGCATTGCGCATGAAATTAAGAACCCGCTGACGCCAATTCAGCTCTCTGCCGAACGGTTGCGTCGACGCTACAAAGACAAATTAGCCGACGACTATGAAGTGTTTGATAAATGCACCAGCACGATCGTGCGGCAAGTGGGTGACATCGGCAGGATGGTTGATGAGTTTTCTACCTTTGCACGCATGCCGTCTGCGAGTTTTGAAAAATTTGATCTGGCGAAACTGTGCGACAGGCCGTGTTCAGTGAAGGTGTGCGCCATCCAGATATCGCGCTGCACACCCAAATTCCTGAAGGTAAAATGCTGGCTCAATTTGATGATAGGTTGATGTCTCAAGTGTTGACCAACCTGATCAAAAACGCTGCGGAATCGATCGAAGCTGAAGGTGGCGAAATCGTTGACCCAACCATCTATGTCGGCGTTGAAGATGTGGGGGACCACTACCAAGTCAAAGTCAGCGACAATGGCAAAGGCTGGCCAAAGGAAAATCGGTTGCGATTGCTTGAACCGTACAATACCACGCGAGACAAGGGCACCGGCCTTGGGCTGGCCATCGTTTCGAAAATTGTGGAACAACACAATGGCCGTGTGGACCTTTATGATGCGCCAGCAGATCCGCAAGGGCGCGTTGGGGCGGTTTTTGCTTTCACGTTGCCGAAAAGGCAAAAAACCGAACAAATTGAACCGCCTGCCACAAACTCGCCTGAAAATAAGAACAAACCGCAAGTCATTGGTCAAACCGAACCAACTGATCAAAAACTGAAGGGAACAGCCTGATGGCCTTGGATGTGCTCATCGTGGATGATGAGGAGGATATTCGCGAGCTTATTGCGGGTATCTTGGAGGACGAAGGATACGAAACACGCATTGCTCATGATGCTGATTCGGCGCTGAAAGCCATCGAGAGTCGTCGACCCAATTTGGTGTTTTTGGATATTTGGATGCAAGGATCGCGTTTAGACGGCCTGCAATTGTTAGATGCGCTAATGGAGCGCCACAGCGATTTGCCTGTCGTGATGATCTCTGGCCACGGTAATGTTGAAACTGCGGTATCAGCTATCCGCCGCGGCGCTTATGACTATATTGAAAAGCCATTTAAAATGGACCGGCTATTGTTGGTCGCTAAGCGCGCAATGGAGGCTGATCGTTTAAAGACTGAGGTCGAAGATTTACGCCAACGCTCTGGCATGCAGCATGCACAACTGGTTGGTCAATCAGCAGCTTTGACCAATATACGCACACAAATTGATCGATGTGCGCCGACGAATTCACGCGTGTTTTTTTTGCTGGACCATCGGGCACGGGCAAAGGCCTTTGTGCCCGGCAACTGCATGAAAGCTCACATCGAGCGGCAGCTCCGTTTATTGAAGTGAAGTTGGCGATGTTGAACGTCGACGAGATGGCGGAGACTTTGTTTGGCAAAGAGGTGTTGAGTGAAGGCCGCAAAACCATCATCAGCGGGGCATTTGAGCGTGCCCATGGTGGCACGCTATTTTTGTCAGAAATTGAATTTTTGCCACCTGAAATCCAGACTAATTTGCTGCGTGCATTGGTGGAAAACAAGTTTCAACGGGTAAATGGTGAGCAAAATGTCGCCGTTGACGTTCGTGTGGTCTCATCATGCTCATCCAACATCAAGCAAATGGTGGATGCTCAACGGTTTAGAAGCGATTTATTCCATCGTTTAGCCGTTATCCCACTCAACGTACCCGCGCTGAAAGAACGCCGTGAAGATATTCCACCATTGGTCTCGCAATTGCTGCATATGATCGCTGAAAGTCATAACATCAAGCACCTTTCGGTAGCTGGTGATGCCATGGCAGTTTTGCAGGCGCAAGAATGGCCCGGCAATGCGCGACAGCTGCGCAACTCGCTGGAACGCTTGATTATTTTACATCGCAGTAGTTTTCCTGAAAATGGCGAGATTACTGCAGCAATGCTGCCAAGCGATATTGGTGAAGTTTTGCCAACAGTTGGCGACGAAGAATCAAGCGCGCATTTGATGTCGCTACCTCTGCGTGAAGCTCGTGAGGTTTTTGAACGCCAATATTTGACCGCGCAGATCGAACGGTTTGGTGGTAATATTTCCAAAACCGCAGAATTTGTGGGCATGGAGCGCAGCGCGCTTCACCGGAAACTGAAATCGCTAGGTCTTTAGATCTCTGTCCGGGATTGGTTGCACTCGGGGCTTGTAATTTTGCGCATGGCGCGGCACACATAAGCGAGCTAATTTAGCAAAAGGGCTATTCTATGCGCGTGATTATTTCCGGTGCAGGACAAGTGGGCTACGGCATTGCCGAGCGTTTGTCGCAAGAAGGCATTGAGGTCACTGTGATCGATAGCAATGCTGAATTGGTGCAACGAGTGCGCGACACACTTGATGCGCGCGGCATCCACGGCCACGGCTCTCACCCAGAAATTTTGGCGCAAGCGGGTGCGCGAGAGGCAGATATGCTGATCGCTGTGACCCAAGTTGATGAAGTCAATATGACGGCATGTCAGGTGGCGCACTCGATCTTTAACGTGCCGATCCGGATTGCTCGTATTCGCGCCCAGAACTACCTACGTTCAGAATTCTCGAACCTATTTGCACGCGACCATCTGCCATCGACGTGATCATCTCGCCTGAAGTTGAGGTTGGTGAGTTGATTTTGCAGCGGATGGCCTATCCAGGGGCAAGTGATATTGTTTCTTTCGACGATGATCAGGTGCTTGTGCTGAGTGTGCCGGTCGCGGAAGATTGCGCGATTATCGACACGCCACTGCATCAATTGACGGAGTTGTTTCCAAATCTGCAAGCGATGGTTATGGGCGTTATCCGTGATGGGGAGATGATCGCCCTCAAGTCAAACGACTTTATGATGGCAGGCGACGAGGCCATCGTCAGCGTGGCAAAAGATCAGGTCAATCGCGTGCTTTCCATGTTCGGCCGAAAAGAAGAGCTTCCTGACAAGATTGTAATCGCAGGTGCTGGCAATGTGGGGCAATATGTGGCGCGGCGCTTGGAAGAGAGCCGCGACGGTATTTCTGTGCGCTTGATCGAGACCAACCGCGACAAAGCGCAACAGGCGGCTGAACGACTTGAAAAGTCAATTGTTGTATATGGGTCGACTTTGAACGATGAGATTATGCGTGAAGTTGGCATTGAACAGTGCCAAATGTTTCTGGGTCTAACCAATGATGATGAAACCAACATTTTGTCCTGCGTTTTGGCGAGCGAACTTGGCGGTGCCACCACCATTGCGTTGGTGAATCAGGCGCAATATCCACGATTTGCGCGGCGCTTGAATGTTGATGCCTTTTTGAACCCTCGCGCCGCGACCGTATCAAAGATTTTGCGCCATGTGCGGCGCGGCCGTATCCGTGGTGTTTATTCGCTCTATAATGGTGCAGCAGAATTGCTTGAGGCCGAAGCACTGGAAACGTCGCCGCTTGTGGGCAAGCCGCTAAAAGAATTTAAGTTTGGTGAAGGTGTGCGGATCGGCGCGATTATTCGCGGCGGCGAAGTGCAGATGCCAAATGGTGACACACGCATTGAAGCGGGTGACTTGGTGATTGTATTCGCATTGGCCAAATCAGTTCGCAAAGTGGAGCAAATGTTCCGAGTCAGCATCGACTTCTTCTAATCGAAGGGAAGGGGCGGTTTAGCGACAGCCAACACACATGCAAACCATCATCGTTTTTGCCGCAATTGTTGTACTTGGCCTTTCCCTGTGCATGCTCGTGCCGCTCACAGTGGGCACCACAGGTTCCGACTGGGCTGCGGTCGAGGGATTCGCGCTGATGAGCCTCGCGTTGTTTTTACTGTCGAGTGGTTTGATTGTAGCGCTTTATCGCAAGGTTAAGCGACTTCGGCGCGGCGACATGTTCCTGCTTTCGCTGTGTGTTTGGTTGGCGCTTTGTGTATTTGGCGCATTGCCTTTCATCGTGCTTGAAGGGCAAGCAGCTTTGATGGCGTTTGTAGATGCCACGTCTGCGGCAACGACGCTTGGCGTTACGCATAGACCCGCAGCATCCGTTACCAGCGCAATGGCCGCTTATCGTGGTGTTTTGGGTTGGTATGGAGGATTGCTCACCCTGTCTATCGTCATCTATATATTGGCGCCATTTCAGGTGGGCGGCCTGCCAAACCGTGATTTGCGCTTTGTTTTGCATGGCACAACCAGCGGAAGCCCTAAATTGATGCGCACGCTTGGTGAAATTGCCATTCCGTATGCCACTTTGACTTTCACTTGTTTTCTGCTGCTTTTATTACAAGGGGTGCGTCCGCTCACTGCATTGTTGGGTGCATTTGCCAGCCTTTCGACAAATGGATATCTGCCCACACTTTCTGGCGGCTCCATTTTCAACAATGTGGCGGCTGAGATAACCTTAATTGTATTTATGTTTATCGGCGGCACGTCGATTATTTGGCATAAAATGATTGTGAATAGACGCTTCGAATTATTGCCCGAGCATCGTGAGAGCATGGCTTTGATCGGTTTGGCATCGATAACCGCTATTTTATTGTTCGTCTTTCAATCAATTTCATCCGCCGAGGTTGGCCAACGCACATTGTTGGCGCATATTTTCGATATTGCGTCACTGATGACCACAACCGGTATTTTGCACAATGATAACATGGGCAGCGTTGTGCCACTGACGCTGGCATGGAGCTGGCAATTGGCGGCGCAACAACATATTCGACAGCTGGCGGCATAACTTTCCACCGGTTAGGCACCATGCTTGAGCAATCGATCAATCAGGCGAGACAATTGGTTTTTCCACATGCTGTTTTGGCGAACATCAAGATTGGCGGCAGAAGCTTAGATGCGCGCAATGTCAAAGCGGTCTGGAGCTACTTTTTCTTGTTCATATTGTCCTTAAGCGTCGCGCTGTTGGCGTTTTCAGCGCTCGGATTTAGCTTCCCAGATTCTTTCTCTTTGGCCGTTGGCAGTTTGAATTCAATTGGCTCTTTGGCCGATTTGGGGCTTGTGGGTGAATCCGAACACAGTAGACAAGCCCTTATACTTATGGCTATATTTGCATTTGCGGGGAGAGTTGAAATTCTTATCATCTTTGCAGCAATCGCGAATTTGCTGCGGCAGTAGCCCGCAAGAAAAAGCACATGCCGCATCGAGTAGTGGTGGGTGGCATCGTATAATAGACCACTTTGAAGGTGCGTATCGACCTTAAAAAGTGGCATCAATCACGGTACTGGCTTTGAGTTGCGCGCCGGCACCGTTTAAAAAAAAGAGGCCCAAATGCCCAACGATAAAAGCCAAAATCTACAAGATTCTTTCCTTAACAATGTGCGTAAGAATAAAATTCCGGTGACCGTGTTTTTGGTCAATGGGGTAAAACTGCAGGGTGTCATCACCTGGTTTGACAATTTTTGTTTGTTGCTGAGACGTGAAGCGCAATCGCAGCTCGTTTATAAACATGCAATCTCGACAATTATGCCAGGCGCACCGATTCAGCTATTTGACCCAGAAAACGCGGACAAGAGCTAACAGGACCGACAGGTAAACAGTTGAATAAATCAAAAAAAACGACCACCTTACTGACCAGCAGGAAGGTGTGGATTTTGCGCGTGGCTCCAAATCAATGATTGATCGGCGCACCGCCGCGACACGCGCAATGCTGGTTACACCCGATATTACCCGGCAACCCAACCGCCGCACGATTGAAGCCAGAAAAGCCGAATTTGAAGGCCTGGCCGCTGCCATCAACCTGGTGATCGTTCAATCGATCGTGGTTGCTGTGCGCGAGATTAAGCCAGCGACTTTTATTGGTGGCGGGCATGTGGAAGCCATTGCCGAAACGGTGAAAGAGGAAAAGATTAAGCTGCTGTTGCTTGATTGCCAATTATCGCCAATTCAGCAACGCAATCTTGAAAAACAAACCGGCGCGAAGGTTTTAGACCGGACCGCGCTGATTCTCGAGATTTTCGGCGAACGCGCGGCCACGCGTGAAGGTGTGTTGCAGGTTGAGCTGGCGCACCTGAACTACCAAAAAGGGCGGTTGGTGCGCTCCTGGACCCACCTTGAGCGGCAGCGCGGTGGGCTTGGTTTTGTTGGCGGCCCAGGGGAAACCCAAATTGAGTCTGATCGTCGTCAATTGCAAGACCGCATCACGTTGCTGACGCAACGTTTGGATAAGGTGAAGCGGACCCGTACGGAGCAACGCAAGGCCCGCAAAGTGGTGCCGCATCCAATTATCTCATTGGTGGGTTATACCAACGCGGGCAAGTCGACGCTTTTCAATTATCTGACCGGCGCAACAGCAAAAGAAGCTGACATGTTGTTTGCAACGCTCGACACCACCGTGCGCCGTCGTATCTTGCCCCATAAGCGGGAAGTCGTGTTTTCTGACACTGTTGGGTTTATTGCCGATCTGCCGACAGATCTGGTGGCCGCATTCCGTTCTACCCTGGAGGAAGTGACCGACGCGCATTTGGTGTTGCATGTCCGCGATATTTCAAACCCTGACCATTTGGCGCAGGCCCAGGATGTGGAAGACGTGTTGAAAGATTTGGGTGTGACGCCGGAAGAGGTGCCCTTTATCGAGGTTTGGAACAAAATTGACCAAGCTGATGAAGCGTTGTTGGAACAGGCACGAGCCCAGCATCGCAGCGATGTGCCGGTGGTCGAGGTCTCTGCCGTGACAGGGCAAAACATAGATGAATTGATCACCCTGATTGAGGACACTTTGGCCAAAAGCAGCCGTTTGCAACGGGTAATCTTGCCACACGAAGCGGCGGGCAAGGCACACTGGCTGTTTGAAAATGGTGAAGTGACGAACCAGTTCAGCAGTGAAGATGAACTCTCAACAGTTTACGAGGTTCGAATACCAAAAAAAACAAAATGTCAGGCTTTTTGGAAGAGTTCGGCCCTTATATTCTGATGCACTAATCCTGCCGTTTTTTATCGGCGAGACGCGCTTCATCCCACAGGGCTTGCAGCGTTTCGAAATCAGCTTTTTCAAGGGCTGTGCCATTTTGGGTGCAGCCCTTTTCTATATGGGCAAAGCGGCGCATAAACTTGGCATTGGCATCTTGTAGCGCGGTTTCCGGATCAATGCTGAGCTTGCGGGCAAGGGAGGCGACAGCAAACAACAGATCACCGAGTTCTTCATGCAGGCGCGCTTTGGAAGCCCCGCTGGCCATTTCCTCCTGCACTTCGCTTAGCTCTTCGTGCAATTTTTCTGCTGCTTGTTCTGGCCCGGAAAAATCGAAACCAATGCGGGCAGCACGCTTGGCAAGTTTATCTGCGCGCATAAGGGCAGGCTGGCCGCGCGGAATGTCATCAAGAAAGCCTTTAGGCTTTTCGCTACCCTTGTTTCGCGCCGCTTTTTCAGCGCGTTCTTCGGCCTTGATGCATCCCAAACTTTTTTCACTTCAACGGGATCGGATGTATCCAGATCGCCGAACACATGCGGGTGCCGCCGGATTAATTTGTCAGAAATGCCATAAACGATGTCGCCAAAGTCAAACTTACCTTCTTCATGTGCCATTTGGGCGTAGTAAATCGGCTGGAACAGTAAGTCGCCCAACTCGTCCCGCAGCTCATCGAAATCTTTGTTTTCAATCGCCGCGGCAACTTCATAAGCTTCTTCAATTGTGTGCGGTTTGATGCTGTCAAAATCTTGTTCGAGATCCCAAGGGCATCCGCCGTCGGGATTGCGCAGACGCGCCATAATGTCGATGAGAACTTGGATGTCGCGAGATGGTTTCATAGCTATTTCAAACAATTTGCGGTTTTGGAGGGGACAAATTCGGTGATGTCATAATTTGCCAAATCATGCTGATGGAACGGGTCTTCAGCGATCATGTCATATATGGCCGCTTTGGTGGGCCCCGTGGCCAAAATGATGCCGCCATCGCGCGGGACTTTTGCGCCAGACGCCAAGAAATGCCCTGCCTGATAGTGCTGATCAAGAAAATTGCGATGGGCCGCCAAATGTGGCTCCACGGCATCAATGGCGACTTTATACGTGAGTTCAATCACGAACAGATTTGCTTCATCAGTCAAAAACGGCATTTCTTATCCTATTCATTTCAAACATGTTGAGCATAGGGCGCAGACAAGAACAAGGTGCATATTCCACTGTTTCCAAACGTTATTTATCCAAGTCGCTTTCCGAAAACGCGGCGTTCGCATTGTTTTGGCGGTAGATTTATTTAAAATTTATCGGTAAAATGGCGGGAAAACATAATTGTATAAGACCACTGATCACGTGGCTCGAATTAGAAAGTGTTATTATGAAGAAGCGTCGCATTGTGTCCTCACGCCATTTGGCCTCCACCGAAGGCTGGCAATTGTCTGAATTCGAATATGGTTTGATCATTGCTTACAATGGATTTAGCCGCTGGATGACCAAATGCATGATCGCTTCGGGAAATCCCGAACTGTCGCCACTTGAGATTTTGGTGTTGCACAATGTGAACCATCGTGAGCGCCAAAAGCGCTGACGGACATTTGTTTTTTGCTCAACATTGATGACAGCCATACGGTCAATTATGCGCTGAAAAAGCTGATGAAAGCGGGTTTGATCGAAGGTGAAAAGCGCGGCAAAGAAATGTTTTATTCGACCACAACACAAGGCTTTGATTTGTGCGATAAATATCGGGAAGTGCGTGAACAATGCCTGCTGGACAGTTTGAAACATTTGGAGGTCGATAAAGATCAACTGAGTGAAATGGCAGCGATGATGAGGACGCTGAGCGGGCTTTATGATCAAGCCTCGCGGGCAGCGTCCTCACTCTAGAGCGTTTAGCCTTCATCAATCCTGGCAGCGCTGTAACGATCTGCGGGAAGATGGTGATCAGCACCACCGCCAGCAACAGCAGCAAGAAAAACGGCAGGGCGGCCATAGCAATCTTGAAGATGTTTTGGCCGGTCAGCCCCTGTATCACGAACAGGTTAAACCCAACTGGTGGGGTGATCTGGGACATTTCGACAACGATCACCAAATAAATACCAAACCAAAGCGGATCAATGCCGACAGATTGGATCATGGGCATAATGATTGCGGTGGTCAGCACCACAACGGAAATGCCGTCCAAGAAGCAGCCCAACACGATAAAGAACACGGTGAGGGCGGCCAGTAGGGCCCAAGGACCGAGGTTGAAGGTGTCGATCCAGCTGGCCAAGTTGCGCGGAATGCCGGTAAAGCCCATGGCGACAGTCAAAAAGGCAGCACCTGCCAGAATAAAGGCAATCATGCATGAGGTGATGGTGGCATTCATCACGCTTTCGCGGAACATTTTCCAACTCAACGACCCGCTGGACCAGGCCAAAACCAACGACAGCACAACGCCGACAGCTGCGGCATCAGTTGGCGAGGCAATGCCGGCATAGATCGAACCGATTACGCCAGCAATCAGTGCAATTACAGGAATGAGACGTTTGGAGGCGCTTAGCTTTTCGCGGAATGAGAAGTTCAGCTCTTCCTTTGGGAAAATCTCAGGTCTCATCAAAGCAGTGATGGCGACAAAGGCCGCAAACATGCTCACCAGCATGATGCCTGGCAAAATACCGGCGATAAAAAGGCGTGCGATAGATTGCTCAGTCGAAACCCCGTAAACGATCAAGATAATTGATGGTGGAATAAGCAGGCCAAGCGTGGCCGACCCTGCAAGTGTGCCCAAAATCAGGCTATCAGGATATTTGCGTTTTTGCAGCTCGGGCACAGACATCTTGCCGATGGTGGCGGCGGTGGCCGCGGATGAACCTGATACGGCGGCGAAGATTGCACAGCCCAAGATATTCACGTGCAAAAGCTTGCCTGGCACTTTGCCGAGCCACGGCGTGAGCCGGAGAACATATCTTCGGATAATCGCGATCGCAGTAAGATTTCCCCCATCAGGATAAAGAGTGGCAATGCGGCGAGGGCCCAAGAATGGCTATGACCCCAAAAGGTGGTGGCCAAAATTGGCCCCAGCGGTGCTGAAGTGAACATAAACATGCCCAGTGCACCCGTTAGCGTGAGCGCAAAGCCCACCCACATGCCCATGGCAAGCATGCCAAATAAGGCGCCAACCAAAACAATAATCATGGCCAACTCAGACATCGTGGTGCTCCTCTTCTATCTTATCTAAGTGGTCAGCACTTTTGATGCCCAAAATGGCGCAGACGGTGTCATCTACGAGAGCGAGGGTGAAGAGGGCGAGGCCAATAACCAAAGTGCTCTGTGGCAACCACAGGGGCACCGGAATGATGCCGGTGGACACATCGCCGTAAGAAATCGATTCATGCAAATGGCCAATCATGGCATAAGTCATATAGGCCGCGGCGACTGCACATAGGGCAAGCGTAAAAATTTCAACAGCGCGCCCCAAGCGACCTTTCAAAAAGTCGCGGAACAATGTCACGCGGATATGTCCATCGTGCTTGAGTGTATAGGCCAACGCCAAAAATGAAGCGCCAGCCAGAAGAAACCCTGCAAAATCTGCGTAAGATGGAATGGTATAGGCGAACTGCGTGCCCATAAGTTTGGTGATCAGGTTAAAAATAACCTGCATGGTGACCAATACGCAGATGGTCAAAATACAAATGGCGGATAACGCACCCGCCGCGAGATATATTCGATCTAGTGCCTTGCGCACGCGCAATCCTCCCCAAAAGATGAGTGGGCAGCAAGGATTTGCCGCCCACAAATAAAGTTCTTATTGGAAATAAGCGTCAACCACAGCATCGGCGGCAGGTGTAGAATTTGCGCGCCAGTCTGCGAGTAGTTCAACACCAACCTTCGACAAACCATCTTTAAGCTCTTGAGAAGGCTCTACAATTGTCACGCCATTATCGGCCAACACTTGTGTTTTCTCGTCCGCTTCGCGACGGCTCATGTTCCAGCCACGCTGTTCAGCTTCGGCAGCGGCCTTTAAAACAGCAGCTTGAGTATCTTCATCAAGCGCATTGAACGCAGCGATGTTCACGACAACGATGTTTTTAGGTACCCATGCGTTGATTGGCGTGTAGTGCGAAATAAAATCCCATGCTTTTGAGTTGGCGCCAGTGGAAGGAGACGTAATCATCGCCTCAACTTGGCCCGTCGCAAAGGCTTGTGGAATATCTGGCGCTTCAACCTGAGTTGGCGCGGCACCGACCATAGTCGCAAACTTTTCGAGGTTTGCGTTGTATGAACGGAATTTCAAACCGCTAAGGTCATCAACTGTTTTTACTTCTTTTTTTGGTATAGAGACCTTGTGGGGGCCATGGCACTGAGAACAATGGCTTCAGGCGCTGCTTGGCCAACAATTCTTCAACCACAGGCTTTTGCGCTTCCCAAAGGCGAGCCGCATCTTGATAGCTCACGGCAACCAATGGCAATGAATCGATGCCGAAAGCCGGGTCTTCGTTCGCCAACAATGACAAGAAGAACTCGCCGGCAGGTACAATTTGGTTGCGCACTGAGTTCTTAATTTCGCCGTGCTTGATCAAAGAGCCAGCTGTGTGCAGCTGAATGTTCAACCCACCATCAGTGGCTTCACGCACCTCATCAGCGAATTGTTGAATGTTCACTGTGTGAAATGTTGCATCTGGGTAAGGTGTGGGCATATCCCAGTCTTCAGCAAACCCTGCTGACGTCGACGCGATGCCCAAAGCAATAGCGGCCGTGGCCGCCTGAAAAATCTTATTCATTTCTTCCTCCTGGTTTCCACGAATTCTCAGTCTAGCATTTCGCCATCAGAAAAAAAGTGGTCATGTAACGTTGACAATTTGTCATTAAAATATCAGTAAAGCAATAGCAAATTGGATTTTTTATCGGAGGATAGCATCGTGAGTGGCCAGTGGGACTTTTGGATTGATCGGGGCGGTACCTTTACAGATATCGTGGCCCGGACGCCGCAAGGTGAGTTGATTCCGCACAAACTTTTATCAGAGAATCCAGAGGCTTATCCGGACGCCGCCTTGCAAGGTATACGCGACATGATGGGCATTCAAAAAGAAGCGCCGATCCCGTCTGAACAAATTGCGACGGTAAAAATGGGCACCACAGTCGCCACCAATGCGCTGCTTGAGCGCAAAGGCGATCGTGTTCTTTTCCTAACAAATAAGGGATTCGCTGACGCGCTAGAAATTGGCTATCAAGCACGTCCAAAGCTATTTGACCGCGAAATCAAGAAACCTGAATTACTTTATGAGCAGGTTGCAGAGGTTCCAGGTCGCTTTGATGCACAGGGCGCAGAGTTGGAGGCTTTTGATGCACGCGCCACCGAACAGGCATTGCAGGCCGCTCATGACGAGGGTATTCGTGCTGTTGCAATTGTCTTTATGCATGCATTTCAGCATCCAGAACACGAAAAGCAAGCGGCGGCATTAGCCGAAAAAATCGGCTTCACCCAAATATCCGCAAGCCACGACGTGTCGCCGCTGATCAAGTTTGTGGGGCGCGGCGACACCACTGTTGTTGATGCCTATCTGTCGCCGATACTACGGCGGTATGTGGATCGTGTCGCCTCAGAGTTGGACACTGAGAACACCAACCTCAAATTGATGTTTATGATGTCCTCGGGCGGGTTGACGGCTGCATCTATGTTTCACGGTAGAGATGCAATCCTATCTGGGCCCGCTGGCGGCATCGTTGGCGCTGTGGAAACCAGCAAGCAAGCTGGCTTTGATAAAATCATTGGCTTTGATATGGGCGGCACATCCACCGATGTAGCGCACTTCAACGGCGACTTCGAAAAAGATTTTGAGACCGAAGTGGCTGGCGTGCGCATGCGCGCACCGATGATGAAGATCCATACGGTTGCTGCAGGTGGCGGCTCCATTTTGGAATTTGACGGGCAGCGCTTTACCGTCGGGCCACATTCGGCCGGCGCCAACCCCGGGCCCGCCAGCTATCGCCGCGGTGGTCCTTTGGCGGTAACGGACGCCAATGTGATGCTCAATAAGATTCAGCCTGCATTCTTTCCAGCAATTTTTGGCCCAAAACAGGATGAGCGGCTCGATCAAAACTTGGTGCGCGAAAAGTTTGCGGAGATTGCAAAACATGCGGGTTTGAACTCATCAGAAGAGGCCGCAGAGGGCTTTCTCAAAATTGCGGTCGAAAACATGGCCAATGCGGTCAAAAAAATCTCCGTTCAGCGCGGCTATGACATCTCAAAATATGCGTTAACGTGCTTTGGCGGGGCCGGGGGGCAACATGCCTGCGCCGTCGCCGACAGGTTGGGCATGCGCACTGTGTTGGTGCATCCATTTTCCGGCATTCTCTCTGCCTATGGCATGGGGCTTGCCGACATCAAATCCGCCACCCAACGGGCAATTGGCGAAACATTGAGTGTGAGTGCCCTCAAAGACACAAAATATCTTTATGAACAATTGCGGCGCGATATGCTTTGGAATTTGGCAGAGCAGGGCATCGCAAACGATAATTGCACCGTCAAGGCGACAGCACATCTTAAATATCGCGGTACGGATTCAACAATTGAAGTTGTTTTGAGTTCTGAGCTGGAGATGCGTGCTGAATTCGAAAAAAATTCATAAAGAGCGCTTTGGCTTTATTGAGCCCAGTGCTGAGATTGTGATTGAATTTATCGAGGTTGAAGCTGCCGGCGGTAGGTCTAAGCACCAAGAGCCAACTTTTGCCGCGGCGCATGATGAGCCGCAGGCGTTTGATCAAACCAAGTTTTTCTCTGGCGGCGCGTGGCAGGCTGCATCGGTCTATAAGCGCGATGACCTGCGCCCGGGGCAAAAAATAACCGGCCCAGCCATTATTATTGAAGCCATTGGCACCATTATTGTGGAGCCGGGGTGGGGCGCTTATGTCAAGCCAAACAGGCTTATTGTACTCGAACGTGAAGTGGCGCAAGGCGCAGCTAACATATCGGCCGAGGAAGCCGATCCGGTGATGCTGGAGATTTTCAACAATCTGTTTATGTCCATTGCAGAGCAAATGGGCGTGCGGCTGCAAAACACCGCGCGGTCAACCAACATTAAAGAACGTTTGGACTTTTCCTGCGCCATATTCGACCGGAACGGGGCGTTGATTGCCAATGCGCCGCATACGCCTGTTCACTTGGGGTCAATGGATCGTTCGGTCTCCAGTGTAATCAAGGCACATCCTGAGATGAATCCGGGCGACGTGTTTGTCACCAACGCACCTTATAATGGCGGCACACACTTGCCAGACATTACGGTGGTGACACCTGTGTTTTCAAAAGGTAGCGCCGAGCCCTTGTTTTTTTTGTCGCCTCGCGCGGACACCACGCGGATGTTGGCGGCATCGCGCCGGGTTCCATGACACCATTGGCCACATCTATCGAAGAAGAAGGCGTTATTCTCGACAATGAAATATTGGTCAAGCAAGGCACGTTCCAAAGCCAGTTTATAGATAAAGCGCTGACCGGTGGAAAATATCCTTGTCGCAACCCTGAACAGAATATCGCAGATTTGAAGGCCCAAATTGCCGCCAACGAAAAGGGCGTCATCGAGCTGTTGAATATGGTTGACGGCTTTGGGCTTGAAGTGGTCAACGCCTATATGCGCTTTGTGCAGGACTATGCAGAAGGCTGTGTGCGTCGGGCTGTATCGAAGCTCAAGAATGGCACCGCCATTGTTGGCTTTGACCAAGGCTGTCAGATTTCTGTGTCGATCACAGTGGACGAGGCGAAGGGCAAAGCCATTGTTGATTTTGAGGGGACAAGCGATCAGCAGCCCGACAATTTTAACGCGCCAGAGCCGATCACCCGCGCCGCCATTCTTTATGCCTTCCGCTGCATGGTGGATGAAAATATTCCTATGAACGCGGGGTGTATGCGGCCGATTGAAGTGCGACTTCCTCAGCAATCCATGCTGACACCGGAATATCCTGCAGCAGTTGTTGCTGGAAATGTTGAGGTTTCGCAAGCGGTCACCGACTGTTTGTTTGCTGCGATGGATGCTATGGCAGGCGCGCAAGGCACGATGAACAATTTCAATTTTGGCAATGATCAATACCAATATTACGAGACGATTTGTGGCGGCACCGGCGCCGGGCCGGATTTTGATGGCGCTGATGCCGTACATTCACACATGACCAACACGCGATTGACAGACCCCGAGGTTCTAGAAGCGCGCTATCCGGTCATCCTGGAGGATTTTCATATTCGTCGTGATACAGGCGGTGCTGGTGCGCATAAAGGTGGCGATGGTGTTCATCGTCAAATCCGCTTTCTAAAGCCCATGGATGTTTCGTTTCTTTGTGGGCACCGCATTGTGCCGCCAAAGGGGCTAAATGACGGCGAAGACGGGCAAGTCGGTGCCAACTATAAACTGGGTGCAGATGGGTCACGGGTCAAACTAGACGGACGTACCCAAATCGAATGTGCCGCGGGCGAGGGCGTGATTATTCAAACGCCGTCTGGCGGTGGCTTTGGGCAGAAGTAGACTAAGAAAGGGGCGCTGAATAGGCGCCCTTTTTTTCCAGTTTATCCCAAGCGGACCAAACGCCTATGTTTCATTAAAACTAAATGCTCAAATCGAAGTGCTTTGGCGAGATCAAAGTGTGTTCAGCCAAGATATTGCATCGCCAATTTTTTGAAATATTGCTAGGTTTCTAAAGCGATTACGCTGAAAAAAACAGCTCTGTATTTGCAAAGTAGCTCAAATTCTATACGCTGCTTAATATGAGTTCAAAAAAAAGACCACTTCAGTGAAATGATGTCAGATGATGGCATTAGATCGACATACCGCTCCTACCATGAATGGTTTTCTGAGCAAGACAATCGTCGTCTCGCCAAAAAAATCAGCACAAGCGGAAGCCTTCTTTAAACGCACCGGCATCACCTTCAATGTTTATGGTCAATCGGATGCGGAAGAGCGCCTAATCCCGTTTGATTTGGTGCCCAGGATCGTTTCAAGTTCCGAATGGAGCAAGTTGGCCCGGGGGATCGATCAGCGGGTACGTGCGATAAACGCATTTTTGCACGACATCTACAATCGGCAAGAAATATTGCGGGCAGGGGTCGTGCCGGTCAAGTTGATCGCGCAAAACGAAGCTTTTCTGCCCCAAATGATGGATTTCAGCCCACCTGGTGATGTTTACACCCATATTGTGGGCACCGACATTGTGCGCACGGGCGAAGATGAGTTTTACGTGCTGGAAGACAATGCCCGAACGCCGTCAGGCGTTAGCTATATGCTGGAAAATCGCGAAACAATGCTGCAAATGTTTCCCGAATTATTCAGCAAAATCAGTGTGCAAAACGTCAGCAATTACCCGAAAAATCTGCGGCGCTCACTAGAGGCCTGCGCTCCACAATCTTGCACAGGCCGCCCGACCGTCGCGATTCTTACCCCAGGGATATACAATTCCGCCTACTACGAACACAGTTTCCTGGCCGACCAGATGGGTGTTGAGTTGGTTGAGGGCCATGATTTACGGGTTGTTGATGGGCATGTTGCCATGCGCACAACACAAGGCTACCGGACGATCGATGTGCTCTATCGGCGGGTGGATGACGAGTACCTTGATCCATTGACGTTTAATCCAAACTCGACGCTGGGCGTGCCGGGCATCATGGATGTCTATCGCGCGGGCAATATTACAATCGCAAATGCCCCGGGCACGGGCGTTGCCGACGATAAAGCGGTTTATAGCTATATTCCAGATATTATCGAGTTTTATACAGGCGAAAAGGCCATCTTGAAGAACGTTGAGACCTATCGTTGCTCAGAACCGGACGCATTAAAATACACGCTGAGCAACCTTTCTGAATTGGTTGTGAAAGAAGTGCACGGCTCTGGCGGATATGGCATGTTGGTTGGCCCGGCCGCCAGCAAGCGAGAGCTTGCCGATTTTGCAGCCAAGCTTGCGGCAAAACCAGATAATTATATTGCGCAGCCAACGCTTTCGCTCTCAACAGTACCTATCTTTACAAAGAAAGGTTTGGCGCCGCGACATGTTGATCTGCGCCCGTTCGCGCTTGTGTCTCCAAACGGCGTAGACATTACGCCAGGTGGTTTAACGCGAGTTGCGCTTAAAGCGGGCAGTCTGGTGGTCAATTCGAGCCAAGGCGGCGGCACAAAAGACACATGGGTATTGGGAGACTGATATGCTGGGGAAAACTGCAGGGGGTCTCTATTGGATGTTTCGGTTTCTCGAGCGGGCAGAAAACACAACCCGCTTGCTGGAGGCTGGGTTTCGAATTGCGCTGACCCGATCAACAGACGCGGAATCCGAATGGAGATCCGTTATCATTACTTTGGCAGCTCAAAAAGGGTATGAGGCCAAACACGACACGTATGATAGCACGCATGTAATCAATTATTTGCTGCGTGACGCAGACAATCCGAGTTCAGTTTTGTCTGTCGTAAAATCGGCGCGTGACAATGCGCGGCTTGTTCGAACAGCGCTGACCTCTGAGGTCTGGATGTCTGTCAATGAAACTTGGATGCAGCTGTCCGACATTTTAAAGCAACAGGTGCGCGAGGTGGATCTGCCCGACGTGTTGGGCACCATTCGACAACAAGCGGCGCTTGTGCGAGGGGCGCTTATTGGCACCATGCTTAGAACCGATGTTTATCGCTTCTGCCAGGTTGGTATCCATATTGAGCGCATCGACAACACGGCGCGGATTATTGATGTGAAATATTATTCTTTGCTGCCGGCCACATCAATTGTGGGGGGCAAGCTGGATAATGTGCAATGGGAGACTTTACTTCGTTCTGTTTCGGCGCACCGCTCATTTCGCTGGGCCGTTGATGAGGGGTTCACCGGCCCGGCAATCGCCAATTTTCTGATATTGGATAGCCGTCTGCCGCGTTCGCTCATATTCTGTACCAAAGAGATTGTCGCAAATCTTGCCCATCTCGAACAAGTGTATGGGGAAAGAGCGGTGTGCCATGACATGGCGGATAAATTACTGCAACGGTTTAACAATCGCGAAATTTCTACAATTTTTGAGGAAGGTCTTCACGAATTTATCGGCTCAGTTTTGGGCGATACAGCAAATCTTGGATACCAGATCGAAAAAGATTATAGGTTCAACATATAGATGCAGCTCCAGATTTCACACACCACACATTATCGCTACGACAAGCCAGTTGACTATGCTTTGCAAAGGGTTCATCTGCGCCCGCCAAATATGAACATTCAAGAGGTCAATTCCTGGAAACTCGATATTGAGGGTGGCCGGATTGAAGCCAGCTACATTGACCACTACGGCAATCATAGCGACTTGGTGAGCATCAATGCTGGTGCACAAACGCTGGCGATTACGGCGACTGGCGCCGTCACAACCTATGATACCAGTGGGATCGTTGGTAAAACCTATGGTCGCGCGCCCTTGTGGCATTTTCTGCAATCCACGCCATTGACAGTTGCTGGGCCGAAAATTCGCGCCCTGTCGGAAATTATCGGGCGCAGCGATGATAAATTGTCCGGTTTACACGCCATGTCGGCGGCCTTGCTCGAAGCAGCGCCGTTCAAAGTTGGCGAGACAGACATGAAAACGAAGGCTGAAGACGTTTTTGCGATCGGCAGCGGCGTTTGTCAGGATCATGCACATATTTTTGCGGCGGCGGCGCGATTTGTCGGCATCCCAACCCGTTATGTAAGCGGTTATTTGATGATCAATGACCAAATTGATCAAGACGCAGGCCATGCGTGGGCAGAGGTGCATTTGGATGAGCTGGGCTGGGTCGGTTTCGATGTGTCCAACGGCGTCGCCCCTGACGAAAAATATGTGCGTCTCGCGATGGGCCGCGATGCGCGTGATGCTGCGCCAATTAAAGGTATGCGTTTAGGCGATTCAGATGAAACTATGATTGTTTCTTTACAGGTTCAGCAGTAAATAGGAGGGAAGCACTCTTATTGGATCGATCAAATGACATATTGTGTTGGGATGCGATTAAATCGCGGACTGGTTTTGATGTCAGACACACGCACAAGCGCGGGTGTTGATAACTTCTCTGTCAGCAAAAAAATGTTCACTTGGGCCAGCCCCAATGAATATGCAATCACCATCATGACCGCAGGGAATCTGGCCACCACTCAAGCAATGATTAGCTTGTTGGAGGAGCGGTCTAAAACCGCGGAAAAGCGCGATCCAAGCATCCTGCGACAGCCCACCATGTTTCAAGTTGCGCGCCTTGTCGGTGAGACATTGAAAGAAGTCATCGCGAACAGTAAACCAAACGGCCAGACATCCGATGATCAATTCCGCGCCTCCGCAATTCTGGCAGGTCAGATTGCCGGTGGGCGGCCAACCGTGTTTTTGATCTATCCAGAAGGTAATTTTATTGAAATTACCGATGACACGCCTTTCTTTCAGATCGGTGAAACCAAATATGGCAAGCCAATCCTTGTTCGGGCATATGACGCGGATATGAGCTTTGACGATGCAGTCAAATTGCTGCTTGTTTCTTTTGATTCAACCGTTAAATCTAACTTATCGGTCGGTTTGCCGTTTGATGTTCTTGTTTACGAAAATGACTCATTTGGCGTAGGGCGTCAAAAACGTGTCGAAGCATCGGACGAAATATTTCAAAAAATTTCGACGGGCTGGAGCGAAGCATTGAAAGACGCATTTCAAAAACTTCCGCGCTATTCCGTTTAGCGCGGTTATCAGCGGAGCAGTCGACGGCAGTGTATCGTAGGTGAACTGTTGTCGGATCGGTACTCAATTAAGGGCAGGGACCTAGTGCTGATGTTATCAAATTCATCACTGGTTTTATGTCATTACGCAAAACCAATGACAAATTGACTGCGATAGGCGACTGCCTCGGGACGGAATAAAATGCTGACATCTCGATGGAATTTTGAAGGTAGCTTTTTTCGTGCTCTGCGGGGCAAGCGTGATTTTCGGTGCAGGGGCAAATACCACCACAATTCTTGGCTCATGCCATCTTGTGAATAGATGTAGCGATATATCGTTTCCTGGCAGACTCTTGGTTGTACATTTTCAAAAATCATCTGATTGGCGATTTGCTCTGGTGTCCAGCCAGACTTGATCCGCTCTACAATGCGCCGGCAAAGATCAGGAAACTTGATCAGCTTTTGCTGCTGCGTACGCCTATTTGACGAAAATGTTTGTGCCGCAACAGCAAAATAGCCTTTCACATCTGGTAACTCTTGATCCGAAAAATGATTGCGTCGTAGTTCTCGAAATATCGTCGATCGGTGACGATTTAAGGTCTTTGCGATTTCATCGACAGAGACCCGCGCATGGCGCCAGCGTTCAATCTTTCGCCGTTCTTCAAGGGTGAGTTGCGAATAAACCTGTCCCATGGCATAGTCCTCCTGTTTGATAAACCATTGTTTTCAAACAAAATTTGCACTTTAAGGTAGCGCGCACCCGCTTATATATCTATTTCGCGTAATATATATTATGGAACATTTGGTATATAGTGATTTGTGGGGGTTGGTTGCTCTGGTCTCTTGCTGCTGGCATAGTTTCTTGGCTGATAAAGCCAATCGTTATGATATGTACGCACACCCCGCAGACTTTTTTTATATTGTAGACCACCATGATCCAGTCAGCCATTCTCTCTACTGACCTAGACTTATTGCCACCAGATGCTTTCTGGGTCTCAAATGATCGTGCAACTTTCGTGCGGACACCGTCAGCGCCAGGTTTTTTCTGGGCCAATTACATGATTGTGCCGCATGCCAGTCCGTGGTGCACGGCAACGCAACTGATTGAAGGATTTCGGCAGAACCTTGACTGCGCTCATATTGCCATTGCTTGGGACAGCGACGCAGAACCGTCACACATGCTGGTAGACGATTTTGTTCAGATGGGTTTTGAAATCGATCATTGTCGAGGCTTATCTTACCCACAACAAGAAGCCGAACCGCATATAGAGGAAAGCGCTAATCACATTCGTTCGATTGAATCAGATGATGATTGGCAGCGTGTAGTCGCTTTGCAGCAACAAATGCTTGGCAAAAATACAAGCGCGACGGATCGCAAACTAATGAGCAAACGTTTTCAACAATTTAGAAGCTTGGCGTCACACGGGAACGGCTTTTGGCTCGGTATATTCAACGATGAGCAATTGGTTGCTGATCTAGGTTTGTTTGTTTTCAACGGCATCGCTCGATTTCAACAGATCGAAACACATCCAGAATTTCGTCGTCGTGGCTATTGCACGCGGCTTGTGACCGCCGCAATCCGGGAGGCTCGACGCTGCTTTGGACCGATTAGAATTGTGTTGGAAGCAGAAGCAGACAGCAATGCGATTTCACTCTATCAAAAGATAGGCTTTGAGCAGAAGGAAAGTTTGATTTCAGTGTTTAAAGCCCCTGAAAAACTTATTTGATTTGGATTTTCATACCGTCAAAGGCCGGCTCAACATGGCTTGGCGTATCCTCCATAACCTTTTGAAAATCCAAATCAATATGCATATTGGTCAGCACCGCACGTTTGGGCTTCATGTGCTCGATCCAATGTAGTGCGTCTTCCAAACTAAAATGGCTTGGGTGTGGCGTGTAGCGCAGCGCATCCACGATCCAACATTCAAGTCCGGACAACGCTTCATAAGAACTTTTGGGGATGTCTGACAGGTCGCAGGAATACGCAAGATTACCTATACGGAAACCGAGTGCACGGATATTGCCATGTTCCTGGTCAAATGCGGTGAGGCGGATGGGCGCGCCCTCACCTTTGATCGTGATAGAACCGCCAGCTTCCAGCTCGTTTGCGTTCAAAATCGGCGGATAAGGGCTTCCTGGCGGCGCGGTAAAACAATAGCCAAAGGCCGACTTGATGCGGGCAAAAGCAGCTTTCGATGCATAGACTTCGACACGTTTGCGATCATTGAGCGCTAGGACACGCAAATCGTCGATCCCGTGGCAGTGATCGGCATGTTCATGGGTGTAAAACACTGCATCCAAACTCGACACGCCGGCATCCAACAATTGCTCGCGAATATCGCAGCCTGTATCGATCAACACATTGGTGGTCGGGCCACCCTCCTCATAGAAACCTTGCAGCAACAACGAGCAGCGCCGACGCCGGTTTTTCGGATTTTTAGGATCGCAATTGCCCCAATTGCCCCCAACGCGCGGCACCCCACCAGATGATCCACAGCCGAGAATTGTTGCAACAATTTTTGGCTCTTTATTCTGAGTCACTTCGCTGCCTTGTTGAATAAATGATCAAAATTCTCAGTGGTTTGCTGGGCAAACTGTGCAAAATCTTGCTCGAGCGCGTTTGCCATAAATTCAGCCGTGTGACGGACAAAGCTTGGCTCATTTGACTTGCCACGGTGTGGCACTGGCGCCAGATAAGGCGCGTCCGTTTCCACCAAAATTCGGTCTAACGGCAGTTTTTTTTCGCTGTTTCAACGATTGAGGCTGCGGATTTGAAGGTGGCAATCCCGGAGAACGACACATAGCCGCCCAATTCGATGCCGTGCAACGCCAGATCTTCACCTGAAGAAAAGCAATGCAACACGAAAGGAAAGGCCCCCTTCTCGGTTTCTTCGCTCAAAATCCGCGCCGTGTCCGCTTCGGCATCGCGCGTATGAATGACCAGCGGCAGTTGCGTGATCCGTGCCGCCTCAATATGGCGTCGGAAGCCAATTTCCTGCGCCTCACGCGGCGCGTTGTCGTAAAAATAGTCCAGCCCAGCTTCGCCGATCGCGACGCATTTTTCATAGGCCGACAATTCGACAAGCTGTTCAACTGAAATATCGAGTTCTTCATCCGCATTGTGCGGGTGTGTGCCGACAGAACAAAACACATGCGGATATTTTTCCGCGATGGCTTTGATTGTGTCGAACTTTTTCACGCGCGTTGAAATCGTCACCATGCGCTCAACGCCAGCTTCCTTAGCGCGTTGCATGACGCCATCAATATCGGCTTGCAGCGCGTCAAAATCTAAATGGCAATGGCTATCGACAAGCATTTAGTCTTTGGCCTCATGTTCAAAACGTTTGAAGACGGGGGTTGGAGCGGGCAGTTCTGCGCCAGGTTGCAGCTTGTCTGCGTCTGAAATGTTGGCGAACTGTCGCTTGTCTGCATCAATATTCAAGGCATCCAAGAACTTGGCGGCGCCGATCGGCGTGAACGCCTGCGCCGCGATGGCCAGACGCCGAATAGCTTCCGCCGTCACATAAAGCACGGTTTCCATACGCGCCGGATCACTTTGCGCAAACCCAAGGTTCCTGGCCAGCAAAATATCGATTGGCCTCACCCACGCGATCCCAGATCGCACCAACAGCATCGTGCAATGTGCACTCATTGATCGCTTCGCGCGCTTCATCAAGCGCAGGCGCAATGCTGTCGAGCAACGTTTGATCTGCTTCTGTCAAATCACCCGGCGTCGGCACCTTGCCGTCGCAGTTTTTTTGCGATCATGGAGAGTGAGCGTTGTGCCAGATTGCCAAAATCATTGGCCAAGTCTGCGTTGCAGCGATTGACGCATTTTTCGTGGCTGTAGTCGCCATCACTCCCAAAATTCACTTCGCGCAAGAAGTAAAACCGTGTGGCATCCGAACCAAATTCGTCAATGAGATCAAATGGATCAACGACATTGCCGAGGCTTTTGGACATTTTTTGCCCATCCACGGTGAGAAAGCCGTGTGCATATATTTTTTTCGGCAGCGCGAGGTCTGCACTCATCAAAAAGGCGGGCCAATAGACAGCATGGAAACGGGTAATGTCTTTGCCAATGACATGGGCATCGGCGGGCCAGAATTTTTTTGAAGTCCTCGCCATCAATGTCCGGATAACCGAGCGCGGTAATATAGTTGGTGAGCGCATCAACCCACACATACATCACATGTTCTGGTGCGTTGGGTACTTTGATGCCCCAATCAAACGTCGTGCGTGAAATCGAAAGATCACGCAGGCCTGATTTTACAAACGCGGTGATTTCATTGCGGCGGGCTTTCGGGCCGATGAATTCTGGGTGCTTGTCGAAATAGTCGAGCAATTTGTCGCCATAGGCCGACAGGCGGAAAAAGAAGCTTTTTTCCTCCACCCATTCCACGGGTGTCCCCTGTGGCGAAAGCTTCTCGTCACCCTCGCCGTCTACCAATTCGCTTTCGTCATAATAAGCTTCATCGCGCACTGAATACCAACCGGCATAGATATCTTCATAGATATCGCCTTTGTCCTGCATGCGCTGCCAGATGGCTTGTGAGGCCGTTTTGTGGCGCTCTTCAGTGGTGCGGATAAAATCATCATTCGACAGGTTCAGCGCATCAGCCAAACGCAAAAACTGTGCAGAGTTTTCGTCCGCCAATTCTTTTGGCGTGATGCCTTTTGCTGCGGCGGTTTGCGACATTTTAATGCCGTGCTCATCGGTGCCGGTCAAAAACTTGACATCATACCCATCCAAGCGCTTAAAGCGGGCCATGGCATCCGCACCCGCCATCTCATAGGCATGGCCGATGTGCGGCACGCCGTTAGGATAATGGATTGCGGTGGTCACATAATAGGATTTTTCGCTCATAAGCCTTTGGTCTTTTTGGGTCTAAACAGTTTGATGCTCATTCATCATAGCAGCTTGATTTAACATACGAATATGTTCGAGCACCATGGTGATGGTCTGTTTTTTGTCAAGATTGAAAATGGCCTGTTCGGCCACCAGTTCTTGCGTCTTTTCCCACACACTCAGGGCTTTGGCAAGCAGTGCGCGCGGCGCATTTCGCGCGCTAAGATATTTTGCAATCGCTGCCACATGATTGTCGATCATTTCAATGGCCAATTGCCACGCCTGTTCAGCTTTTGGATCGGCGAGTGCTGCAGCCAGCTCAAGCATAGCCGTTTCACCATGCTGGTCCGGCGCCTCTAGCCATGCAAACAATGCACTCAGCGCCGGGTTATCAGCCACTTCAAGTGCTTCAAAGGCTTTGCGCGGACGGCCCTTGGCGATCGTCAGAACCTGAGTAAATTCCTCGTCATTCAAATGAATTCCGGACGTTTCCACAACGCGTTGCACATCCGCATCGGACACAGGCTTAAGGGGCAACAGGTTGCAGCGCGAGCGGATGGTGGGCAACACACCGCCTACCCTGTGGGTCACCAGCAAAAATATGGCATTTTGCGGCGGTTCTTCCAGTGTCTTGAGCAATGCGTTTGCGGCGTTGGCATTAAGATCATCTACACAGTCGACAATACATATGCGCACCCCCGTGCGAGCGGCACTTGTTTGGAAAAACTTTACGGCCTGGCGCACGTCGTTCACTGAGATTTGTGCCGCAAATTTACCCGTTTTTTTGGTTTTTCTGGCGGCGAATGACTTTCAGATTGGGAAAAGAGCCCTGACGCATCTGATCTTTTATACGATCCAGCGATTCATCACCGGACTTTGCAAATAATTGCTGCGCCACGTGATAAGCGAAGGTCGCCTTGCCAATGCCTTTTGGGCCGGCAATCAAAAATGCATGATGCAGTTTGTGGGATTCATAGGCATGCAGGAGTTGTTCAAGCTGCGTTTTATGACCAAAAAGTTGCGTCGATTGCTCGGGCAACGGCGCGTTCGAAATTTGGTCTGCCTGAAGCTCCTGCTCTTGATCAGCCATCTAGTTTTCAAACTCGCTTGCAAAACGCCCTTCAACCGCCGACCAGATTGCCGTTTCCAAATCATTTGCAGATTTATCGCCATCAATCACGACAAAACGGTCGGCTTCATTCTTGGCAATGTCGAGAAAATTTTGACGCAGTTGGCGGTGCCAATCCAAATTTTCCTTCTCGTAACGATCAGGCGGCAAATCCAGCCCATCCTCTGCAGCGCGTTTACGCACGCGTTCAAACGCCAATTCTGGGTCCATATCGATAAGTAGCGTCATATCTGGGGTTGTGCCATCAAGCGCGAGCTGTTCGAGCGAACTAATCAGTTGAGTTGGAACGCCGCCGTTCAGCCCTGGTAAGCGCGTGTGGAATCGTGAAACCGATCAGAGAGCACCCATTTGTCGCTTTCCAAATTTGGGCGGATCATCGAGTTAACGTGATCAAGGCGCGCGGCAGCAAAAAGGATCGCTTCGGCGCTGGGCCCCCATTCTTCGGATTTACCCTGGAGCAAAAAAAAGACCGGATGGCTTCCGCGCGCGGTGTGCCGCCGGGTTCGCGCGTGCGCACTGCCTCAACGCCCTTTTTATTCAGGTTAGCCACAAGTCGTTGAATTTGAGTGGATTTACCAACCCCTTCACCGCCTTCAAATGTGATAAATCGCGCCTGCATAGTTTCTTTCTAGTTGAGCCAACCCAACGTCAATTCTTTCAATGCGTCCGTAGCCTGTCGCACAAGATCGCCCTGCTCAACGGTGTCTGCTGCATAAAGTGGTGTCTTTTGAATCAGATTCTCATCACAATACACATGCAAATCGGCAAGATATTGTCCGCGATCCACAGGTGGCATGATCGGCCCCTGATATACGATCCGCGCGTTTAAGCAACGCCGCGAGCCTTTGGGTACATAAAGATCAACTGCCCCATCACCAATTAGCCCCACCTTGGCACTTTGCCGCCATAAACGCTGACTTCGCCGATTGTCGCCCCATCCTCAAAACTTTCCAGCTTTTCAAACGTGCGGGTGCCCCAAGTGATTAGCTTCCGTGCTTCTTCGCGGCGTTCACTCATGCTGTCCATGCCATGGAGAACCGCAACCAGGCGTCGCCCGCCCTCAGTTGTCGAAGCAACAATGCCATAGCCAGCGGCCTCGGTATGTCCCGTTTTCAGGCCATCGACGCCAATACCGTCATCCAACAAAGTGTTCCGATTGCGTTGGTTGATCCCGTTCCATTCAAAATCGGGTTGAGAAAATATATCGTAATATTCGGGATAGGTCTTGATGATGTGGCGAGCCAGGTCAGCCAAATCACGCGCTGTGACCTTCATGTTCGGATCAGGCAATCCTGTTGAATTCTCGAAATTCGAATCCTCTAACCCCAAATCTTTGGCCAATTCATTCATCACCCGCACAAAGCTGGCTTCGGTGCCGCCGATGCCTTCGGCAAGCGCAATGCTGGCGTCATTTCCTGATTGGATGATGACAGATTTGATTAGGTTTTCAACGCTGACTTTAGAATTTAGTTCGGCAAACATGGTCGATCCACCTGAACTGGCACCACCTTCTCGCCATGCTTTTTCTGAGATAAAAAACTCGTCAGAAAATGCAAGTTGTCCCGATTTAAGGCGTTGAAAAACAACAGCTATGGTCATCAGCTTGGCCATGGATGCGGGCTCCATGGGATCATCTGCGCGTTTTTGATAAAGCACAGTTCCGGAGCCATAATCCATCAAAATAGCGAATTTGGCGCGGCTCTCAAACTCTACCTGAGCGTATGCCGGACCAAAAAGCCATGCCAAGACCAACCCAAGGGTGAATATGCGCGCGAGGGCATTCTTAATTGACATAAGCAGATCACCTCCCTAATCGGCAACGAATTGGCGCCAAACGATTGGCGCCATTGCCTTATTCATATAGGAGGAATTCGTCGAGGCCAAGGCTACGGTTAATTCTAGCAAATCTTGCTTGGTGACGCCGGGCCGTAGGGTTTCCACCAAAACGCCATAACCCTTTTGTCCATTTTGAGTGCCAGGCACAGTACGCACTGCAGCTATTTGCGCAAATTCAACGGCCAAATCATGCGCAGAATCTGGGTCGCGCTCAAAGCCAAGTGTCTTGTTAATCTTGCGCGAATCCAAATCCATGCTCTGTTGCCATTGGAGGAGGCCCGGATTTTGACCCGCCATCGCGTTTGCAGCGGCATGTGCATTATTCACCACATTCGAAGCGTCGGCATAAGAGGAGTATAGCGCATCATACGCTGCATCGCCGGCAAGGCCGGTCGATCCGCTTTGCAAAGTTTCTAAGTTTACGCGACTTGGACGCACGGGCACTGCTTGTGGCGCCAGACTCGCGGTTTGAATTGGCTGCAAATTATCCGGCGTGGCGAACGCAAGACGGCTGTTGCCATTTAGTTCAAGTTCGGTTGGGCTGTTGATGCTTGCCATCAAGAAGCGCGTATCATCGCCTTTGAGGGGCGCGCGACCTACATACTGCACTCGAACCTTGGCGGTTCCTTGATTTTTAAAATCCAACACATCTGCTGTTCGACTGGAGAGGTCGATTTCACGGCCGTGCGCAAAGGGTCCGCGATCATTCACCCGCACAACCACGGAACGTCCATTAGCCATATTGGTTACGCGAACATATGACGGCAAAGGCAAGGTTGGATGCGCAGCACTGAGATGATTTTGGTCAAAAATCTCGCCATTGGCTGTCAGGCGCCCATGAAAGTTGGGGCCATACCAGGATGCCCGCCCGACTTCATCATAATTGGGATCTTCTTTTGGGTGATACCAGCGGCCAGCCACCTTATAGGGCTTGCGACTTGATATCGTCCACCGCCTTTGCGCACCTTTGAAGATGTCGTCAAACGCGGCGACGCGGCGACGCCATATTCGGACGAAGAGAACTTTGTTTTCGTGTTAATGTTTTTGCTTATCCAGCTACCGGTATTGCCGCAGGCAACCAGCACAGGCAAACTAAACACGAGCGCGGTTATCGCGCGCACTTTTTTGTTGGTTTTATTCATAATGCGCATTCGGTTTGTGACACTTCAAATTGTACTCAATATGATAACGCATTCTTAGATGAATTGCCCACCATGCATTGGCCACATGGTTTCGATTTATTTAATTTCGACCTATTCTAGAAAGAATGCGGCACTGATGTGGCCAAATAATGGAAAAATTCACTTTTTAGGGATATAAAGGTTTCTTTATATGCCAAATATGCTAAGACACATCAACAAACGCGGACCAAGAAGGATCAGCATGAATAAGCTAAACAAACTTTTGAAGGAAAAAGGTATATTGCTCGCGGATGGCGCGACGGGCACCAACCTGATTCCGATGGGCCTTGATTCTGGTCAAGCTCCTGAGGCTTGGAACTTTGATCACATTGATCGCATTCAAAAGTTGCACCAATCATTCATTGATGCTGGATCCGATATTTTGGTGACAAACTCCTTTGGCGGCACGGCGCGCCGATTGCACCTGCACGATCTGCATGATCGGGTGGTTGAAATCAACAAGGCAGCTGCTGAGATCGCTGGGGACTTGGTTGCAAAGTCAGGTCGCGAGATCGTTGTGGCCGGGTCAGTTGGACCGACTGGTGATTTGTTGGTGCCGCTTGGTGAGCTGACATACGAAGGCGCTGTTGAGGCCTTTGAAGAACAAATGACAGGGCTTAAACAAGGCGGCGTTGATGTTGCTTGGATTGAAACCATGTCATCGCCTGAAGAAATCGACGCTGCAATTGAAGCTGCAAACAAAGTTGGCTTGGATTATGTCGTCACCGCTAGTTTTGATACGGCGGGCAACACCATGATGGGCCACTCCCCTTCAGCTTTTGCAGGCAGATGGCTACGAAGAACCCGCGTCCAACGGCGTTTGGTTCAAACTGCGGCGTCGGCGCGTCCGATTTGCTGGTGGCCGCAATTGATATGGTCGCCAATGCAGACGGCATTCCTGTTGTGGCCAAAGCCAATGCGGGCATCCCCAAAATCGCAGGCGACAAAGTGGTGTATTCCGGCTCACCTGAGTTGATGGCCGATTATGCCAAGCTGGCCATGAATTTGGGGGTATCTATCATTGGCGGGTGTTGCGGCAACAGCCCAGCCACGTGAAGGCCATGGCTGATGCAGTGCGCACGCACAATGGCGGCGATGCGCCCACTGCAGAAGAGATCATTGAGGCGCTCGGCCCTTTGGTTTCACCAAAAACAGACAAGAAATCAGAGCGCAGTAACCGTCGGCGTCGGCGCACTTAAAGTCATCAAGGTTGAGGGATCATAATATGTCGGATGAAGAAGACGATATCATTCTTTCTGAATTGAGCGATGAGGAACTGTCCGAGCAAATGCAGGACGACCTTTATGACGGCCTCAAAGAAGAAATTGAGGAAGGCGTCAATATCTATCTCGAACGCGGATGGGCGCCTTATGACATTTTGACCAAAGTTTTGGTCAAAGGCATGAAGACCGTGGGCGACGATTTCCGCGATGGCATTTTGTTTGTGCCTGAAGTTTTGCTGGCAGCGAACGCCATGAAGGCGGGCATGTTTATTCTGCGGCCCCTGCTCACGGAAACCGGCGCGCCCAAAATGGGCAAGATGGTTGTGGGCACCGTGAAGGGCGATATCCACGATATCGGCAAGAACCTTGTGGGCATGATGATGGAAGGCGCGGGCTTTGAAGTGATTGATCTTGGTATCAACACTGATGTGGACCAGTTCCTCGCAGCAATCGAAGAGCATAAGCCAGATATTCTGGGCATGTCAGCGCTTTTGACTACCACTATGACTTACATGAAAGTGGTGATCGAGACACTGAAGGAAAAAGGCATTCGTGACGAGCTGATCGTTATTGTAGGTGGTGCGCCGCTGAATGAAGAATTTGGCGAAGCATTGGGGCTGATGCTATTGCCGGGACGCTGCCGTGGCCGTTGAAACCGCAAAGCGCCTTTTAACCCAACAAGCATAAATTGCTATAAATCAAAATGTTAAATACGAATGTTAAAGCGACAGATAAGAAATTTGGCGTAGGAATAGTTTCCTGCGGGGCTTTAGCGCGAGAGATTTTGCATTTGCAAAAGCAGCTGGGCGGCGAACATTGGCACTTGAAGTTTTTGCCGGCTGCCCTGCACAATCGACCCAAAGACATCCCCGCTGCGGTGATGAAGCCTTAACTGAAATTGCGCCAGATTGCGAACAGCTGTTGGTGGGTTATGCCGATTGCGGCACTGCGGGCAAGCTCGACCCTGTGGTTGAAAAACATGGTGCCGCGCGGCTTGAGGGCGCACATTGCTATGCGTTCTTTTTGGGTTTGGACGAATTTGATGTGGTGCATGACCACGAACCCGGCACCTTTTATCTAACGGATTATCTGGTGCGCCAGTTTGACAGTTTAGTGTTCAAGCCGTTGGGGCTGGACCGGCACCCCGAGCTGCGCGATGCCTATTTCGGCAATTACACACGGCTGATGTATTTGCGGCAAACGCACGATCCAAAATTGCATGAGAAGGCCCTGCACGCGGCGATGCGGTTGGGCCTGCGTCTCGAAATTCGCGATACGGGTTATGGCGAACTTGAACCCTTTCTCAATAAGGTAAGCTAATATGAAACTGACGATTATTTATTGGCGCGATATCCCGACCCAATTGAGTTTTGGCAAAGGACGTAAAGCTAAAAAACGGCCCCTCGCCGATCGCTTTATGGTCGCCGTGGATAAAGCGGCCATGGTGTCAGGCGCCGCAGACGATGATAGCTATTTGGAAGAATGGCGCCGCGAAGACATAGATATTGGCGACGAAGCGCCGGAGGACGCGCTGGAGCGCATTGCCGGCGAATTGGAAGACCAATATCCAACAAAAACACTTGCACAATTGGCCCAAAATGGCGGCCGCAATCACTAAGGGACACTCATGACTGTACGTACCGTTTTAAGCTCACCGACCAAAGAAGTGATCATTGGGTTTGACCAGCCATTTTGCGTGATTGGTGAAAAGATCAACCGACTGGCCGCAAAAAGCTGGCCGCAGAGATGAAAGAGCACAATTACTCGACAGTGGAAAAAGATGCGCTGGCGCAAGTTGCTGCTGGCGCGCATGTGCTGGACATCAATGCGGGCGTGCCGTTGGCAGATGAACCAAAGATTTTGGCAGATTGCATCCAACTGGTGCAGTCGATCACAGACGTGCCGCTTTCAATTGATAGTTCAATTATTGATGCACTTGAGGCTGGACTGGCTGTTTATCAAGGCAAGCCTTTGGTGAACTCTGTCACCGGCGAAGATGAAAGCCTGGAGCGCGTGTTGCCGCTGATCAAAAAATATGGCGCGGCGGTTGTGGCCATTTCAAATGACGAGACGGGCATTTCGACCGATCCGAACGTGCGGTATGAAGTGGCAAAAAAGATTGTGGAACGTGCGCAAGACCACGGCATTCCGAAGGAAGACGTTGTTGTTGATCCATTGGTGATGCCCATTGGCGCCATGAATGATGCGGGCCGTCAGGTTTTTGCCTTGCTGCGGCGCTTGCGTGAGGAATTGCAGGTCAACACCACCTGCGGCGCGTCAAATGTTGGTTTTGGGATTCCAAACCGCCAATTGATGACGGGGCACTTTTTGGCCATGGCCGCCAGCCACGGCATGACCTCCGCCATTATGGGCGCGACCCACAAAGAGCAAATGGAAGCCATTCGCGCCGCCAATGTGCTAAACGGGTTTGACCCTGATTGTGGTGCATGGCTGCGCGCAAACCGTGCTGCTGCGCCTGAAGGCGAAGGTGGCGACGCAGGTGGCCGTCGTCGTCGCTCTGGTCGTCGTCGCGCCCGCGGATAGGAGAATTTATGACCGCGCCCCAAGATGCATTGCTGGTTTTTCAGCCTTCCGGCCGCAAAGGACGCTTTCCCATTGGCACACCCGTATTAGACGCGGCGCGCGAATTGGGCGTTTATGTGGAGAGCGTATGTGGCGGGCGCGGCATTTGCGGCAAGTGCCAGGTCAGTGTCGCCAGCGGCAAATTTGCAAAATTTGGCATTGAAAGCAGCGAAGAAGGCTTATCGCCGAAAGGCTTCAAAGAAGAACGTTATGACGACAAGCGCGGGCTAGAACCCGGCATGCGGCTTTCCTGTTCTGCCACGTTGCAGGGTGATATCGTTATCGATATTCCCGACGCGTTCCGCGTGGCTGGACAAACCATCCGCAAGGACGCAAACACCGTGGGCATGTTGCGGGACCCGGCGATCCGGCTTTGCTATGTCGAGCTTGACCAGCCGGATATGCACAATCCTTTAGGCGATGGTGATCGACTTTGTCGGGCCATTGAAAAGCAATTCGATCTGGAAAATTTGCGCATTCAGCACCATTTGAAAGGCGAATTGCAAAAGATTTTGCGGCGCGGCGATTGGGAAGTCACAGCGGCGGTGCATCTGGATGGACCTCAGCCTGAAATCATTGCGCTTTATGAAGGTTTGAGCGATGAGATGAGCGGCATTGCCGTGGACATTGGATCCACAACAATCGCGGCTCACCTCACCGATCTGTCGACGGGCGAGATACTTGCCTCGGCTGGTGTCGCGAATCCACAAATTCGCTTTGGCGAGGACCTGATGTCGCGCGTCTCCTACGTGATGATGAATGAGCGCGGCCAGGACGATCTTAACAAAGCTGTGATTGATGCCGTCAACTCGCTGATCGGGCAATTGCTCGACATGTCTGGCCGCAAGCGCTCGCATTTGCTGGACTGTGTTTTTGTCGCCAATCCGGTGATGCACCATTTGTTTTTGGGGTGGGACCCAACCGAAATTGGGCAGGCGCCGTTCGCCTTGGTTCAATCTACCCCAGTGCATGTCGCGGCCTATGAAATTGGGCTTGATTTGCCCAAGGGCACACAGACTTATTTGCTGCCCCTTATCGCCGGTCATGTGGGTGCAGATGCGGCGGCAGTGCTGCTCGCAGAACGCCCGCAGGAGAACGAGACACCCACATTGATTGTAGATGTGGGCACGAATGCCGAAATTGCCTTGTGGAACGGCACACAATTGTTTGCTGCGTCATCGCCCACGGGCCCTGCCTTTGAAGGGGCGGAAACATCTTGCGGACAACGGGCTGCACCCGGTGCTATTGAGCGTATTCGCATCAATCGTGATGATTTATCCTGCCGCTACAAAGTAATCGGTACAGAGCAATGGTCTGACGAAGATGGTTTTGGCGAGTCGGTGCAAACCACCGGCGTGACGGGCATTTGCGGGTCGGGCATTATTGAAGTTATCGGCGAAATGCGCCTTGCGGGTATTTTGACTGACGATGGCATTATTCGCGCGCCTGAAACTGACACCGAAAAAGCTGTTTTGGTTGAAAACGGCCGTACATGGTCGTTTGTTGTGCGCGAAGGCACGCCACGTCTCGTGGTGACGCAAAATGATGTGCGCGCCATTCAGTTGGCAAAAGCGGCACTCTATGCTGGCGTTAAGCTGCTGATGGACAAAGCCGATTTGCACACGCTGGGCGAGATCAAGCTTGCGGGCGCATTTGGCTCCTACATTGACCCAGCTTACGCGATGTTACTGGGGCTGGTGCCTGATTGTGACGTTGACCATGTCCGCGCGGTGGGCAACGCCGCTGGCCAAGGCGCCTTGCGGGCGCTGCTCAGCCGGGGCGAACGCCGCTCGATCGAGGAAACGGCACAGACTGTAACCAAAATCGAAACCGCGCTGGAACCTGCTTTCCAGCAGCATTTCGTTGATGCCATGGGTATTCCCAATAGCGCAGACGCCTTCCCGCTTACGCGGGGACATTTTGCCATGGACGCGTTTGTGTCAAAGGCTACAGCGCCTGGCGATAAACCGAAGAGGCGCGGGCGTCGACGTGGGGGCCGCTAGCCCACTCTTCCGATCTGGCCTCAACATATGGGCCAGAGGCAAATTCTTTTGAGGATTTATGGGCCGCGAATGCGGCGCCAACGTCAATGAACTATGCTGTCAAATCGCTGGGGGGCGTGAGGCCATTGGCGAGACATGTGGTGGTGATGGTGTTGGCCAACAGGCACGCGATGGTCATCGGCCAACGCCACCGGGAACCGGAGTAATCGCCCCCGCAATCTCAGCCGCTTTCGCATATTCCACATCGCCAACCAGCTTGGTTTTGCCCTCGCCTTTTTCCGGTGCATCCACCCGGTTAATGCCCACGTCAATCACGGTCGCGCCGGGTTTAATCCAGTCGCCTTTGATCATTTCAGGACGACCAACCGCGGCGACGATAATATCCGCGGTGCGACACAGGCCCGGCAAGTCTTTTGTGCGCGAATGAGCGACAGTGACGGTGCAATTGTCGCGCAATAGTAGCTGCGACATGGGTTTGCCTACAAGGTTCGACCGACCGATGATCACTGCATTGAGGCCTTCCAGATTGCCCAGTTGATCGCGCAACAACATTAAGCTGCCCAACGGCGTGCAGGAGACAGGCCCTGGCAACCCAATGGCCAAGCGGCCGACATTCTCCGGGGTGAAGCAATCAACGTCTTTGGCAGGGCTAATGCGTTTGATGATTTTATCCGCATCGATGTGATCTGGCACCGGTAACTGAACAAGAATGCCATTAACGTCATTGCGCTCGTTAAGCTCGTCGATCAGCTTGAGCAGCTCTTCCTCACCGACATCCTTGGGCAATTCATATTTGAATGAATTCATGCCCACTTCTTTGGTCTGCTTTGATTTGGAATTCACATAGACCTGGCTCGCCGGATCCTCGCCCACAATCACCACGGCCAAGCCAGGGGTTAACCCATGATCTGTTTTAAGGCGCTCAACATGTTCAGCAATGCGGTGGCGCAATTGCTTGGCAAATGCTTTGCCATCAATGATCTGGGCGGTCATCAAGTGTCTCCTTGCGAGTCTAAAAACGGCGTGATCCCGATATTTTGTTTCTTGAGCGCGCCAACGATAGCCTCGACTATTGCAACTGCATCGGGGCTATCGCCATGAACGCAAATCGAATGTGCTTTAAGGGGCACAAAACTGCCATCCATGGCGATAACACCTTGCCTTTGCACGATGTTTTCAACATGCGCGATTGCCTCGTGCGCTGAATGCAAGACTGAGCCGTCAAGCTGACGCGATGTCAACTGCCCCTCAAACGTATATGCGCGATCAGCAAAAGCCTCATCATAAACCGTCAAACCATGGCGAATTGCGGCCTTTGTCTGTTCAGAACTGGCCAGGGCCAGCACTGCCAAATTCGGATCAAATTCTTTGATGATGCACATCAGATCATTCGCAGTTTCAACTTGTTCCGCCGCCATATTCGCAAGCGCTCCATGCGCTTTCACATAGCGAGCTTGTGTGCCCAATGTTGAGGCGATCGTTTGAAACCGTTCCAATTGCCGCAACAATTGGTCACGAAGTTCATCAAAGGACAGGTCAAGCCTCGTCCGACCGAAATTTTCCATGTCTTCGAAGCCGGGATGTGCGCCGATCGACACGTTGTGGGTCATCGCCAAATCGATGGAGCGTTTGATCGTTTCTTCGTCGCCAGCATGGCCGCCACAGGCAATATTGGCACTAGAAATCAATGGCATTAATGCATCATCGGTTCCGGCGCCTTCGCCCAAATCCGCATTTAAATCAATGCTAGTGATGGCCGGCTGGGTCATAGAAGCTGCTGCGCTTTCTCTAAGCTAATGGACTGGAACCTGATGCGGGTGTTTGGCCGCAATTGGGCCGCTCGGTCAAGATCTTTATCAATTAAAGTTGCAATTCGGGGATACCCACCTGTGGGTTGGTGGTCGCGCATCAGAATGACTGGTGTGCCCTCGCCTAGAATCTGGATATCACCAGGCACCACAGCGTCGGACACAAGGCCGAGCTTTTCAATATGCGCGAATCGGTGCGCAGGATCATTTAAACGCACGCCCATACGATCGGTCGAGGCCGAAATCTCAAAGGGGTTTTCAAACAAGCTTTGCCATGCCCTGGTCCCCAAAAGATCAGCATGCAATCCGGGAAGCACACGGAACACGATTTCTGCGTCAGGCTCAATTAAGGGAGTATCGCCATAATTTCGATTATCTGTGACCTCTCCTGCATCTACGAGCGGAATGACATCGCCAATGGTGAGCGGTTTGCCATTTAGACCGCCAATTTGCGCTGCCAGATTTGTCGCCTTGCTGCCCAAAATAGTCGGCGCATCAATATCGCGCTCGAAGCGAACATAACCATACATGCCGGATGGCCCAGTTTTGATTCCCACCTGATCGCCATCATTCAGCCGCACCGTCAAAGGCCATGTTTGCTGAATGTCGTTGATGGTGCAAACAAACTCACCGCCAGCCGCGGCCATGTTTGTCGGTTCACCATGGTAACTAAATTTAAGGCCCAGCATTGTGAATTCTAGGGCTGTCGGCGCAGCTCCCCCAGCAATTGCACCGTTTGGTAGAATGCAGGTCGGTCCATCGGGCCACTAGCCGACACACCATATTTTAAGCCATCATCACGACCTGCGTCTTGCACTGTTGAATGTGGTGAAACACGCTGAAGCACAATTTTAGACATCAGCGGCCTCCATCGCTTGAAGCTGCACCACATCGCCAGGGCAAAGTTGAACTGGCGGATCGCGCTGCAGATCAAAATTGTTCAATTGGCAATGTCCAATAACGCTCCAGCCTGTTCGAATGGGCACACTGGTGATCGCAGTTTGACCTGCGGCAAACAATACTGAACCGGGCGGTACGTTTTCGCGCATCTGTGCGCGGCGTGGATATTGCTGCCAATCTTCATGCAAGCCCAAATAGACAAACCCAGGGGAAAACCCTAGGGCCAACACATCAAGCTCTTTCGCGGTGTGCTTTGCGATAAAATCTTCGCCGGACAATTCAAGGTTGCGATGCACTGCCTCGAAATCCGGGCCGTTTTCGCCGCCATAGGTGATGGTGATCAGCTGTGGATCAGTTCCTATTTGAGGTCGCTGTTGCTCCAGATCGAAGGAGGCAAGCAGCATTTGAAGTTCTTGCCGCAAAACTGAAAAGCTGGTGCGTTTTGGATTGTATCGCACCAAGCAGGACAGCAAATTGGAATTGGCACCCACAATATAGGGCGCCAATTTTTCTTGTACCAATTGGGTAAATTGAATGGCTTGCCGATTGGCGTTCAAGCGCAATTGTGTACCAAACACCACAAGAATGGCCTTGTCGCCCAGCGGCTGCAACTTCACGCGTGCGCGAGGCGGAGTATGTGGTTCTGATTCACTCATATATTGCCTTAGAACAACCCCTCAATTTGACCAGCGCCATCCAATTTGATCGCTTCGGCCGATGGCACTTTCGGCAAGCCTGGCATGGTCATAATCTCACCGCAAATCGCGACGATAAACCCGGCCCCTGCCGACAAGCGCACTTCGCGTACCGGGATCGAGTGTCCCGTTGGCGCGCCACGCTGATTTGGATCTGTCGTAAATGAATATTGCGTCTTGGCCATGCAGATTGGCAAGTCGCCATACCCGGCTTTTTCCCAATTTTTCAATTGCGTTGCGATTTTTTTTGTCGATCACAACCTCATCAGCGCGGTATATCTCTTTGGCAATGGTTTCAATTTTTGTCGTCAGGCTGACATCATCTGGATAGAGCGGCGCAAACTGTGCTTCGAAATTTTCAATCATGTCGACCACATATTCGGCCAGTGCTTTAGTGCCTTCTGAACCATGCGCCCAATGCTGGCATAAGATCGCCTTCGCACCCTGACCTTCAACATAGCCTTAAGGGCGTCAACTTCTGCATCTGTATCCGTCACAAAATGGTTGATGGCGACCACTGCGGGCACGCCAAACTTCTTGATGTTTTCCAGGTGACGTCCAAGGTTCGCACACCCCTTTTTGAGCGCGTCAACATTTTCGCCGCCCAACTCATCTTTGGCCAAACCGCCATTCATTTTCAGCGCACGCACTGTGGCAACCACCACGACGGCGTTGGGAGATAGCCCTGCCTTGCGGCACTTGATGTCAAAAAACTTTTCGGCACCCAAATCCGCACCAAAGCCGGCTTCGGTTACAACATAGTCGGCGAGCTTCAATGCAGTTTTTGTGGCAATAACTGAGTTGCAACCATGGGCAATGTTGGCGAATGGGCCCCCGTGAATAAAGGCCGGGTTGTTTTCCAAGGTCTGCACCAAATTGGGTTGCATGGCTTGTTGCAACAGCACGGTCATGGCGCCATCTGCTTGATGTCGCGACAATAGACGGGAGTGCGATCGCGTCGATAGGCAACAATGATATTCCCCAAGCGCCGCTGCAAATCTTCCAAATCTTCAGCCAAGCACAGAATGGCCATGATTTCTGATGCCACGGTGATGTCAAACCCAGCTTCGCGCGGAAACCCATTTGTCACACCGCCGAGCGAGGTGACGACTGATCGCAAGGCACGGTCATTCATATCCAAAACGCGCCGCCACATGATGCGGCGCACGTCGATTTCCTCATCATTGCCCCAATAAACATGGTTGTCGATCATGGCAGACAGCAAATTATGCGCTGAGGTGATCGCGTGAAAATCACCCGTGAAATGCAAATTAATGTCTTCCATCGGCACCACCTGGCATAGCCGCCGCCAGCGGCGCCGCCCTTCATGCCAAAACACGGCCCCAGCGAAGGCTCCCGAATGCAAATGGCTGCATTTTTGCCGATGGCGTTCAGCCATCGCCCAGCCCCACCGTAGTTGTGGTCTTGCCTTCCCCAGCAGGGGTCGGGTTAATCGCGGTGACCAAGATCAGCTTGCCATCTTTGCGGTCAGCTTGAGATTTGATAAACTCTTGAGAGATTTTGGCTTTATCGTGTCCGAAAGGCAAAAGGTGGTCTGACGGAATGCCAAGTTTTTCACCAATTTGCGCAATTGGTTGCTTGCGCGCGGCCCGCGCGATTTCGATATCAGATTTATATGTCATTTCTGTCCCCACAGATTTTTTGAATCGATTAAACGCGTTAGATTTGCAATTGTCCAGCCCATCGCGTCGTTCAACCGGAAACCGCGCAAACAATGTGCATTATGATCTTGTATAAGGGGCCAAACGTAGGGTTTTAAGTATTTGCCGGCTGACCGAAAGGGCCAATTTATGGCGCGAAATCTTGTTTTGATTCTTGGTGACCAGCTGTCCGAAAGCATCAGCAGTCTTGAAGGATTTGATCCGGCGCAAGACCAAATCTTCATGTGCGAAGTCCGTGCAGAAGCCACCTATGTAAAGCACCATAAGAAAAAGATTGCCTTTTTGTTTTCAGCCATGCGCCATTTTGCAAAAGCGCTGGAAGAAAAAGGGTTCGATGTTCGGTATACCAAATTCCCGGACGAACAGAACGGCGGAAGCTTCAGCGCTGAAGTCGCGCGAGCGCTTAAAGCAGCCTCGCCCGAAAAACTGATTGTGACCAGCCCCAGCGAATATCGCGTGTTGAACGAGATCGAAGGCTGGTCCACCGCATTTGAAATCGAAGTGGATATTCGCGAAGATACCAGGTTTTTCACCACGCCATCTGCGTTCAAGAGGTGGGCGGCGGGTCGCAAATCGCTGCGGATGGAGTATTTTTATCGCGAAATGCGAAAAAAAACCATAATGTCCTCATGGACGGCGATGAGCCCGTTGGCGGCAAGTGGAACTATGATCAAGACAACCGCAAGCCACCCAATGACAACCTGGATATCCCTGCCCCCTATCACGGTCAAATCGATGGCATTACGCAGGCATGTATCGAACTGGTCGAAACGCATTTTGCTGATCATTTCGGCGATTTGGAGCCATTTTATTTCGCCGTTACGCGGGCGCAGGCCGAGTATGCGTTGGATAAATTCATTCAAGAACGCTTTGCACAATTTGGCGACTATCAGGACGCGATGGTTCAGGATGAAGCGTGGATGTTCCATAGCCACTTCAGCTTTTATTTAAATTGCGGCCTGCTCACCCCGCGTGAAGTTGTGAACAGGGCGGAACAAGCATATCACGACGGCCGCGCGCCGCTGAATGCGGTTGAAGGGTTTATCCGACAAATTCTTGGCTGGCGCGAATATGTGCGCGGCATCTATTGGCTGAAAATGCCCGACTTTGCTGACCAAAATTTCCTAAACGCCGACCGCGACTTGCCATGGTTTTATTGGTCTGGGGAAACACAAATGAATTGCCTGCGCCAATGTGTGTTGGAAACCAAAGAAAACGCTTATGCTCATCATATTCAACGGCTAATGGTGTTGGGCAATTTTGCTCTGCTCGCCGGACTTGACCCGCAGCAAGTCAATGAATGGTTTTTGATTGTTTACGCCGATGCTTATGAATGGGTCGAGCTGCCCAATGTATCAGGCATGATTTTATTCGCCGACGGCGGTGCGCTGGCCAGCAAGCCTTATGCAGCTGGCGGGGCCTATATCAACCGTATGTCAAACTATTGCGAAAGCTGTAGCTATAAGGTTGCGCAAAAGAATGGGCCCAAAGCCTGCCCCTTCAATTATCTATATTGGGACTTTTTTGCGCGCAATGAAAACAAACTCAAAGGAAATCCCCGCCTTAACAACGCCTATGGCACCCTTAACCGTATGCGCGATGACAAACGTGAGGCAATCGCTCATGACGCGCAAACCTTCTTGGATTCACTTTCGTCAGGTGCCAATTCTAGCTAAGCTATAGTTCAATCTAACTTGAGGTTAGCAATGATAGATATTGCACATTTGTCAAAAAAAAGACCGGGCTGCCGGCGTCCAAACTGCGCTATTATGATGAAATTGGCCTGATCCAATCCGTTGGGCGCAGCGGGCTTAAACGCGTGTTCGACGCGGATACTGAAATGCGGCTATCACTGATCGCTTGGGGCAAAATGCAGGTTTTTCCCTCGACGAAATCAAATCCATGTTTGGTTCGGGACCGCGAGGTGCGCCGATGATGCAGATCGATCGCGACAAACTACGCGACAAGGCAAACGAAATAGACCGCAAAATCGAACGTTTGGTTGCTATGCGCGACGGCCTTTTGCACGCGGCGGACTGCCCGCATGATGATCATTTTCAATGCCCAACTTTTCAGCGACTGATGAAGGTTGCCAGCCTGTCGCGCGCGAAGCGGGGGTGAGGCACCCGCCGCTTCTGTTTAATGAGCTTATTCTGCCAGGCGGCGGATAAAACGAATGACCGCCTCGACCACAAACGAGGGATCGTCCAACTGAATGAAGTGCCGCGCATCAGGTGCTATGGCGTGAGTTGATCGATCTGACAGGGTGGCCAACTCTGCTTGCAGTTCGTCCCAGACCTGCTGGGTCGGCACACACGGCACATCCACCCCGAATTGGTTACCGCAGTAGGAATCGGCGCTTCGCCCGCCTGTCAGCACCAGTAATGGGGTTTGCCCTAAAGGTGCCGTTTCACCCACGGCGGCAGCCAGTGCAGGCACGGCCGCGAAATGCTGTTGGGCACTATGATAAAACTGGATGCTGCGCATGGCCCGATTTTGCAACGCCCGCTGAGCAGGTGTCGGCAGAGGGTCAGCTGCAGGCAGCTCCAATAGTTTTAAGCCGCCCGTGTAGGCAATGGTTTTCGCCGTGCCCATCATGGCCACTGCCGCATGTGTCGCCTGGTTCACTTCTTTTGGAAAACGCGCCCACTGCTCTTCATGGGCGGCTTCCGCCAGCACCAAGCCTGCCACTTGCTCCGAATATTGATCGCGATAAAGCCGAGCGACATAGCCACCAAAAGAATGGCCGAGCAGGACGAAGGGACCAGCTTCGCCCGACTGATCCAGCAACTGATGCAGGTTTTGCACCAGCATTTCCGGCGTGATGGGCGATTGCAGCGGCCGCTCCAGCCCAACCCAACCCGATCATACGCACAAAATCGCGTAGATTTGGCAATCTTATCACCGACGGACTGCCAATGGAGTGACCAGTTGGTGACGCCCAAATCGGCCACAATGGTTGGGCTACCTTCACCGCGACAATACATATGCATGCTTTGACCATTGATCTGATAAAGCCCGCCCGGCGCGGCGGGCACGGGTTGAGTTGCCGCGATCAGGCCGAAAATGCCGGCGACGGAGGAGAAGATCAATCCAAATAGCGCCGCACCCAAGGCACTCTGTCGCCATCTGCCAAGTGACCGATCGCTTGCGCCTTCGATATTTGGCGCGCCGCCAGCCATTGAACCACGCCGAAACTGCCAACAATCAATGCAATCCCAGCGACCAAGACCAAGCCTGCCAGGGTAAAAACGTTACTCCAGAAAAGCAGCAGCAGAACGCTGGCGCTCACCCATGTGGCATCTGCAACAATAAATATCCATACGATTGGCACAGAAAGTTTCGTCACACTGACCAGTACAAAAAGGATGACGGCAAAAAAAACAGCAATGCTAACCCCAAATTGAAATAGAGCGCCATCTGCCAGGGTGATTGTGTGACAAACATGGCAGCGGTTAGCCCTTCTACATTGAAGAGCAATACCACCCCGCACATAAGCGAGAAGGCGCCGTTGGCGCCAAGAATTGTTCTGATCCTGTTGTCCGTTTGCATAGGCCATTTCCTTTTATGACATTTGGCGCCGTTTTAGCTGGCTAGAGATAATCAAATCAATTATCTGTGAGGTAATTGAATTCAATCACTCTGGCAAATAGCCTCAGAAAATGGCACAACAAATTCGCTCTGATTTCTCCACTTCGCTTAAAGACTGGCGCCAGCGCCGCCGCTTTAGTCAGCTTGAACTTTCGTTGCGTGCGGGGCTGTCCCAGCGGCATTTGAGTTTTTTAGAAACCGGGCGTGCCCGCCCTAGTCGACAAGCGATTGCGCAGTTGGGGGCAGCGCTGGAAATGCCTGCGGGCGAAGTCGACAATATGTTGATGGCGGCGGGGTTTGCGGCCCGGTCTGACGGCACGCAATGGAGCGCGGCAGAGCGCGAAGCCATAGAACAATCCATCGATCATGTGCTGAACGGCCACAACCCCTACCCGGCCGTCGCCGTTGATTGTTTGTGGCAGGTGCAAAAAACCAATATGGGCGCCGACAATTTCTTTGCGCTTTTCGGGTTGCCCCCTGCCCCAAATTTGTTGCGCGCATTTTTGCAGCCAGGCCCATTGCGCGCCTCCGTAGTCAATTGGGCCGAGGTGGCGCAGACCTTGATGCGGCTGTTACATCATGAATTGGCGCGTCACCCCAATAAAGAAGGCGCCGCCAAGTTTGCGACCGAATTGCAGGCCCTGCCTGGGGTGCAAGCAGTGATGGACAAGCCGGTCACAGACTATCCACCCCCTGTGCTGACCATTCATATTCGAATGGGCGAGGCTGACTTACACTTTTTCTCCCTCACAGCCACGATTGGCGCAAGCACCCACGCCGCGCTGGATGATTTGCGGTTGGAAACCATGCTGCCAGCTGACCAAGCCACGCGCGACTGGTTTGCACAAAATGTTTAAAGGCTGATCTCTTGGGCTTAATTGTACGACTGGCGCCCATAATCTAACCCATTTTCCATGCGCATTGTTTGTGAAAAAGCGGAGGGCGAGTCGATGCGTTTGATTTTTGGGCTGGTGGTATTTTCAGTCTTAATGGTTTGGGCAAAAAGTGGTTTTGCGCAGGCAAAAACGCCACCTGAGATCACCCCAGAGCTTGTGCCTTATGTGGCATTCACCGAGTTGTCGTACGCGCTGAAGGGCGTCAACGTTTTTGTGGGCGACGGGCAACCACCGCTCACAGATCAGAGCATTTGGGTGCGTGACGGTGAAATCCTGGCTTTCGGCGCACTGGACAACCTCAACTTGCCCGCGGAGGTGCCACGCTTTGATTATAGCGGACACACGCTGATCCCCGGCATTGTGGGCATGCACAATCATTTGCACATGCCGGGCAATCCGTTGCTGAAAGACGCCGCGCCCAAGCTCTATTTAGCCAGTGGCGTGACCACAATCGCAACAGCAGGCAGCGCCGACGCATTTGGTGAATTGACGCTCGCCAAAAACATCGCCGATAGCAAAGCGCCCGGCCCGCGCATTTTTCCTTCCGCGCCCTATCTGACCGGCGTGGGCGGCAATGGCCCGATGAGCAAACCCGAGGATGCGGCCGCGGCGATTGATTTTGTTGCGCGCTGGGCCGAACGCGGTGTGAAATGGTTTAAACTTTATCGCCACATTTCGCCTGACATCGCCGACATCATTATCCGAGAGGCGCACAAGAAGGGCCTAAAGGTGACAGGGCACCTGTGTTCGTTGACTTACATGGAAGCGGCGGAAATGGGCATAGATTCTATTGAGCACGGGCTTAACCCCGCGACTGATTTTGTGCGCACCAAACGGGCTGGCCAATGTGTGCCGTCAAAACCCACAAAAATGCGGCTAAAGATCGATTCAGAACCGATGCAGCAACTTATCCTATCGTTGGTAAATCATGAGGTGACCCTCACCTCCACTCTTGCGATTATCGAAAGCGTTTTGCCCATCGGCCACAGGGCGACGATCGATCTTATGACGCTTTAGCGCCCAGTTGGGCAAAACGCCATGATGCGCGCCAAGCCAGCTTAAAGCAGGCACCAGAGCGCGCGGCAGATCGGGCCTACTGGCAGCTTCTTTTGGACTTTGAACGCGCCTTTGTGGCGGCGGGCGGCCATCTGGTGGCCGGGCCAGATACCGGGCGACATATTTTGCCTGGCTATGGCGATCAGCGCAATTTTGAGTTGTTGATTGAAGCCGGATTTAGTGTGTCAGAAGTGGTGAAAATCATGACCCATAATGGCGCACAAACGCTTGGGATTGGGCAGAACACAGGGTTGGTCCAACCTGGCTATCGCGCTGACTTGGTGTTAATTGAGGGCGACATCGCTCAAAGTGCGGCGAACATCAAGAATGTAAAACTGGTGATCAAAGATGGGCTGGCTTATGATCCGGCTAAGTTGACCAAACACATCAAAGGGGCGTTTGGGCCTGGGTGAGGAACAATATACGGCCAGGCAAGGTCAAACAGAACTGATTGAATGGTCTAGGATAGCATTTGCGGAAAGTCGCATGATTAGACTGGCAAAAACGCGAGACGAACAAAAAAATCAGGCGCTGTGCAGCTCTCGCTTATGCACACTATGTCCCCCTAATTGGCAGACAACCCGCACCAATGCAGGCCGATTATGCAAAACTGATTGCAGCAAAGCAGGTTTATGTTGCCGAAGATGATGTCGGCAAGTTGCAGGCTTTATCGTTTTTTACACAATGGACGATCATATGTTGCTGGAAAACGTTGCGGTTTTGCCCGATGCAGCCGGGTGTGGTGTGGGTAAGACTTTGATCAGATTTTGCGAAGAACGCGCTCGCAAATTGGGTTGCGGTGCCGTGCGCCTCTACACCAATGCGCAAATGAAGGAAAACCTCCTGATCTATCCAAGGCTCGGCTATTTGGAAATCGGTCGCAGGATGGAAAACGGATTTGACCGCGTCTATTTTGCTAAAGCACTTGAGTGAAACACAGGTCTATCGGCGTCAACTGGCCAGCCTTGAGAGGTTAGCCATTACGGAAAACTAACTCACTGAAATGTCAGAAGGAAAGAATAACATGGCGGG
>LLEP01000017.1_pt1 | contig 71778 bp, 101 predicted proteins | sample 595871 | NCBI WGS metagenome assembly LLEP01 (sample SAMN02919316, study PRJNA255460) | bioreactor metagenome | biome: chemostat; feature: culture 2012_25.2; material: sediment; isolation source: day64 25degC chemostat 2012 inoculated with Wadden Sea sediment taken from... | place: Germany: Bremen... | reverse complement strand
CGGCCAAAAAGTTGGCCGGGGTCCTCGCGATGCTCGTCCACTCTTTTTCCTTACAACCCAGGGAGCCTGAATGGGAAAAGAACTAAATGGCGGGGGTGCCGGGGACGGGAGCGAAGCGACCGGTGGCGGCGCGTAATAAAGCCGGAGGTGCCGGGGTAGCGAACGACGGCGGCGTGCAATAATGGCAGCGCATAAAAAAAGGCGGGCCAAAAGCCCGCCCTCAAAATAGCTGTTATGGAAAGATTTAGCCTTCTTTTTTTGGCCAGCGCCACTGAATCCATAATCACTTTGCGGGCTTCTTCGATACCTTTAATGCCTTCAATCTTCGCCCATTTGCCTGGCTCAAGGTCCTTATAGTGCGTAAAGAAGTGCTCGACTTTTTGCACTTCAATTTCAGGCATATCCGTGATGTCTTTAACATGCTCATAGGACTTGGTGAGCTTTGAGATCGGCAAGGCCAACAATTTTTCGTCCATGCCGCCATCATCTTCCATGATCAACACACCGATTGGACGACATTTGATCACAGCACCTGGCATGATTGGACGCGAATTCATCACCACAACATCCAACGGATCGCCATCCCCACAAAGCGTGTTGGGCACAAAGCCATAATTGCCCGGATAGCGCATGGGCGTGTGCAAAAAGCGATCAACAAAAATTGCGCCGCTGTCCTTATCAAATTCATATTTGATTGGCTCGCCACCAACGGGCACTTCAATCACCACATTGATTTCTTCAGGTGGGTTTTTGCCCGCTCCAATTGCGTTCAAGTCCATCATGGTCTCCATTGGTCATATTGAAACTTTGCCTGCACTAATGCCTAGCCCTCGCCGCGATTGCAAGCCATAATCAATACACTCAAGGGCATTGATGAAATTTTGGAGGAAATAATGGCACAAATGAAGTATATCCGCGCAGCGGCGACGGCCGTCTGCGGACTGGCATTCAGCGCGAGTGCAATGGCCGCCGATATCGACGTTGCCTACACCGACACAGATCTGAATGCCTGCACCATTATCAATGCTGACGATTTTGACGCCACGTTCGCCTGCCCCGGCTGGCGCGGTGTGCCGGTGATGATCGCAGAAGGTGACCTTCGCTTTTTTGTCAGCTATGGCCTGAATGCCGTCAATGAAAAAGCCGCGCAGCAAACACTGCCACCATTCAATACAATTGGCGAAAAAAATTGAGTGGCGCATCACCAACCGCACCGGCGATTGGCGACCCTTCGCGACCATCTTGCGTTATTATACCGACAATGAGAGCGGGCCAGAGGGTCAAACCCTCGTGGTGACAAAAATTGAAATGGGGAACACCTGTCAAATTGCGCGCGTCGATGCACGCAAATATAGCAATGCCAACCAAATTGCCCGCGATCTCGCGGATTCCTTGGCGTTTGATTTTGATTGCGCCTACGCCCCAATTGATTATCGACCTTGATTTTCGCGCACTGCTAGACAGTGGTTCGTGACGCTGATCTGTTTGTGCTGTCTCACGGCTATTCGATGCTGGGCATCGGCCTGCGGCGGCGCGAAACCTGAAGGTTTCGGGGTTCTCAGCCTTTCGGCTTCGTCCGTTTATTTCGCTCACGGTTGAGCGGTGCTTGCAGCACCTAGCCGCCGCGCGGGCGGCGCAAAAAGTCCGCCGAGGTCCTCGCTTCGCTCGTCCACTCCTTTCCCTTGCCACCTAACGCGCTTGAATGGAAAAGAACCAAATGGCGGGGGTGCCGGGGACGGGAGCGAAGCGAGCGGTGGCGGCGCGTAAAAATGCCGGGCACGGGAGCCAGCCTGCGCGGCGTGAGCGCAACAAGGAGCAACCGGTGGCGGCAAGAAAAAGTGGCGGCACAAACAAAGCGCCGCCATCCGATTTAATCCAGTGTCTAACCTAGTGCCGGAAGTGGCGCATGCCTGTGAACACCATGGCGATGCCCGCTTCATCCGCCGCCGCGATCACTTCGTCATCACGGATCGAACCGCCTGGCTGAATAACAGCCGTTGCCCCGGCTTCCACAGCTGAAAGCAACCCATCGGCAAACGGGAAAAATGCATCTGAGGCTACGACCGACTCTTTGGTCAGTGCGCCTTTGATCTTTTGCGCTTTCGCCGCGTCTTTGGACTTGCGGTGGGCGATACGGGCCGAATCCACGCGGCTCATTTGCCCTGCACCGATGCCAACAGTTGCGCCTTCTTTCGCGTAGATAATCGCGTTGGATTTCACATGCTTGGCCACAATCGCGGCAATTCTTAAATCCGCCATTTCAGTGTCAGTCGGCTGGCGTTTGGTCACCACTTTCAACTCACAATCATGAACGTTTTTGTTGTCGCGCGTTTGCACCAACATGCCGCCAGAAACCGATTTCACGGTCAAGCCGTCGGCCTTAACGTCCGCCAGGCCGCCCGTAAGCAACAGGCGCAAATTCTTCTTCTTTTCAAAAATAGCGAGCGCCTGCGGTGTGGCCGATGGCGCAATAATCACCTCGGTAAAGACCTCAATAATCTTCTTCGCCACATCTTCATCAATTTCCTTATTCAGCGCCACAATGCCGCCAAACGCTGAAACGGGGTCACACGCCAAGGCCTTATCATAGGCATCGGACAAATTTTCCCCAAGGCCCACACCACAAGGGTTTGCGTGCTTGATAATGGCCACAGCGGCGCTGTCTTTCGGGTCAAATTCAGACACCAATTCAAAGGCGGCATCCGTATCATTGATGTTGTTGTAGGAGAGCGACTTGCCCTGCACCTGTTCAGCGCTGGCCACGCCACAACGCTCTGACCCATCCTTATAGAACGCCGCCCATTGGTGGGGGTTTTCGCCATAGCGCATAACTTGATCAAGCTTGCCGGCGAAACTGCGATAGGCCATATCGTCATTTTCAAGCACCTTGGCAAACCAGTTGGAAATCGCAGAATCATAGGCTGCCGTGCGGGCATAAGCCTTCGCCGCCAGCTTTTTGCGGGTGGCCAAATTCATGCCTTCACCAGAACCAATTTGCTCCAGCACATTGTCATAATCTGCAGGATCAACCACTACCGTCACAAAAGCATGATTTTTCGCTGCCGAGCGGATCATCGCCGGGCCGCCAATATCGATATTTTCGATAACGGTCTCGTAATCTGCGCCAGATTTTACGGTTTCCGCAAATGGATAAAGATTGACCACGACCAGATCGATTGGGGAGATTTGGTGAATGCGCATCGCACTCTTGTGATTGTCATTATCCCGACGCCCAAGCAAACCGCCATGAACTTTTGGGTGTAACGTTTTGACACGCCCATCCATCATTTCAGGGAAACCAGTAAGCTCAGCGATGTCGATAACCGGGATTTGCTCTTCTTCCAGCAGTTTGCGCGTGCCGCCAGTTGAAATCAGCTCAATGCCTTGAGCGACAAGCCCGCGGGCGAAGTCTGCGATACCAGTTTTGTCAGAAACAGAGAGTAAGGCGCGTTTCATGGTCATTTTTAAGACCCCCAATCTTGTGCGCGTGGTCAGAATTCGCGTCGACGCCCTTGGCGCAACACCTCAAAATTCGAGATTTCGCTAGCACGGTCTGGTCAAATTTGAAACCACTTTCGGCCATTTTTGAAAAAACCGACGGCAAACGCACCAATTATTGGCCTTCCGGCACCAGCGACCAAGCCACATCAATATCAGGCTGCACGGTGCCAAACAGCACAATCTGCTGAATTGGCGCCAGGCCCGTCCGCAAATTCTGACGCGCGCTATCTTCAATCATGGCTGACGCGCCTTCAAACAAAAACAGCCATTTCGCTTTGGACCGCAACGTCAATTCGATCATGTTTTCGGCGTCGTTGAATTGCGCCTCGACACCCAACCCCAAATGGAACCGAAGCATAAATTCGTCTGGTGCATTCTCATGTGCCAAATCGCATCGCAGCAAATCCTGCCCCACCAGTGCATCGCCTTGGTTTGGCAAAACCGTCAATATGCGTTTATGCTTCACGCCGGTAAGGGCGGTATAGCCATTATTCTCAAAAACAAGGCTGTTCTCTTGCGCATCCAGCCGCATTGGCCCTTCGCCATTGTCGGCAATGAACCGCTCAATCAGCTTTTTATTGCTGAAAGGTGGCGCCCCATGATAATCCAATTCAAGTCCTGAATGGGCGGCCGGCAAACTGAACAACTGAGCTTCACTGCCCAAGGATTCATCACCCGGACCACAATTCCCCACAATCAAATCATTGCGGTGCGAATACTCAAAACTGCCTGCACCAGCCATCATATAGCCCGCCAGACTCGCGGGGGGCAACTTGCCACTGTCAGCGATCAATTTTGACTCTTCACCCAACAGCACGCCGTAGCCGGCCAACATCCGCGATTCGCCAAAAACGGCTTTTGTGGCGCTGCGCGCTGCCAACGCCAAACTGTCCTCATGAGGGATCTGGCCTGTCATATTGAAATAGGCCAAATCTCCATTGCTCAGCGTCAACCCACCCAACGCGGCATACATTTTCCGGGTGATGGCGATGAATTTTTTTGGCCCCGTCAGGTGAATATGTTGCCAACCCTTGACGCAGACTCACCAGATTCAACAATAGATTGAAATGAATCGACCCCGACCGCGACAAATGCATGCCAAAATCACTAAGCTGGGAATCCAGTGTTCGGTTTAACCGTTCAATTTCATCGTGAATATCGCTTGTGTCACGCCCGAGTGAAATGGCCGCGCCCAACAAAGCCACTTGTATTAGCGCTTGAACATGGGGTTGAAGCTCAAAATTCTTACGCATCTCCAGTGACTGGATTTGCCGCGACAATGATTGAACGATTGCGTCGCGCTGGCTTTCGTTGGCGCCATAAGTCAACACCTCGAAATGCTTGATCCAATTGATCACGCGTTGCGCCGTTGTTTGGCGCCCCCATACTGATGGATCGTAGTCGCCGTAACGGGCCACCCAATCCAGCGCCAATGTCATGGCAAAACGTTTTTCGCCTCATCTCGCGCCGCAGTAAAATGATAGAGCCAAGAAAAACGGTGCAATTCGTCGAACCATTGGGGAGACGCATGCTCCACCGCAAAAGGCTTATACCTTGCGTATCGATATGCTTATGACCAAGCACATACCGTCCGGCCATCATGTCTTTGATGCTGAAATGGTCGGCCGCGCGCACTTCCACAAACTTGGAGCCAACCACACCAATGTGATCGTTGGCCCAAGTCCACCGAAATAACGGGCTGGTGACAAACGAATCCATCACAGCCGCATACAAACGCTTCGAAATCTGCCCCGCCGCAATGACCAAATCGAAAACCCCGAACTCTACTTTATTACGATAGGATAGCATTTGCGGGCCATCCAATGGACCCCTTAAATGCATTTCGAACAGATTTTAGGAAAAAACGGCTCTATTATGCCACACGTTGCAAGCGTGCTGCGAAGAAACCATCTGTGCCACCTGTGCACCCGTTTGGCAATTCCACACAGGGCAAAGCCCGCACATAGCCCTTCAAATCGATCGGACCAGCCCACCCGTTTAATTCTTCGCTTTGAATGGGTGCCAGAGCAAACTCGCCATGTTGATCTAAAAACTGCTCAATTTGATTCTCGCCCTCTTCGGGCTCTAAAGAACAGGTGCAGTATATGAGTTGTCCGCCCTTGGCCACCTTTTTTTTGCCGCAGAATTTAACATTTCCGACTGCAATGCCGCCCGGTGCCCAAAATCGCTTTCTTTGCGGTGCCATAAAACCTCAGGGTGCCGGCGATATGTGCCGGTGGCACTACAAGGCGCATCCAACATCACCACGTCAAACTCACCCAAACCATCCAATTTGGTTGCATCTGCTTCAAGCATATCTGCGTGAAAATTCAAACGTTGTAGATTTTCTCGCAGCCGCACCAATCGATCCGCCTCAATCTCAACAGCGGTCACAAGGCCGCCCATATCACAAAGCTGAGCCGTCTTGCCGCCGGGTGCCGCACATAAATCCAGCACTTTTTTCCCCGCCAAAGGCCCCGCGAGCCGCGCCGGCAATGTTGAGCTTAAATCCTGCACCCACCATTGGCCATCGGCATAGTCGGGCAAATCGGCAACACTGGCATCCCGTGTCGCCAAGCGAAAACTTTGCGGCAACAATGCAACCAGACCTTCAAATCCATCCGGCCCTGTCTGTGGCTCCACACCATCTTTAAAGACCAAGTCAAGCGGTGGTTGTTCCAACAATAATTCAGCCATTTTTAGCGCTTGAGTCTCGCCATAATTTGCAACCCAACGCTTAAACATCCAGCCAGGCACCAAATCCTCAACCTTCAATGGCCAGTCTTTGGCCTCCCGCTGCACTGTGCGCAGCGCCGCATTCGCCAATTTGGCAAAGCGAGACGCGCGCCGGTCGCGCTTGATGGTTTCCACCGCCAAGTGCAGCGCCGCATGGTCGCCCAGCTCTTGCATGAACAGCAGCTGGGCAATCCCAATGCGAAGGCAGATTCGAAAAGGCCAGCACGCTTGGGCACGCCCTTATCCAGCGCTTTCGACAATACCTGGTTTATTTGCCCGTGCCGGCGCAACGAAATAGTCACCAACCGGTTGGCCAGGGCGCGCTCACGCCCATCTTCAAAATCATCTGCACCAAAGGGAATAAAAGGCGCGCCGGTCAACACCAGTTGCAGGCGTTGCGCCGCTGCCCGCCGAACGTCTAATCCGGCGGTCTTGCTTTTTGCTGACATATTGATTTAACCCCAAGGTCCTTTAGACGTGTCGTTACTATCGCGATCATCTCGCGCTGTTTTTGGCACGCGCCAGCCCGCAGACCGTGACGTGTTTTGTGCGTGGTCCGCTTGTCGCGCCGCATTATGGCGAGAACGGGGCCAGCCTTCATTTTCTGAAAGCTGTTGCGCTTTTGCCATTTCCATCAACGCCGCGACCCGGTTTTTGACATTCGGGTGGGTGGAGAACCAATTGTCACCTCGTTTGCCGGCGAGCGGATTGATGATGTACATATGTGCCATGCCCGGCGAGCGACGCGCGTGCACATTGCTGATTTGTTTGGCATGATTGGCAATCTTATCCAGCGCCCGCGCCAGCGCTTCGGGGTTACCGCTGATTTCTGCCCCATCGCGGTCCGCTTCATATTCACGCACGCGGCTAACCGCCATTTGCACCACCAAAGCAGCGATTGGCGCCACAATCACCATCAAGATAGACCCAATTGGCCCAATTGGCGAGTTGCTGTTGCGCGCACCAAAAACAAACCGAATTGCGCCAGCATGGAGATCGCACCTGCCAAAGTGGCCGTAATCGTCATCGTCAACGTATCGCGAGAGCGTATATGGCCAATTCGTGCGCCACAACGCCTTCAATTTCGTCATAACTTAGCCGTTTGATCAGGCCCGTCGACACAGCCACCGCTGCATTCTCAGGGTTCCGCCCAGTCGCAAACGCATTGGGCTGATCGCTCTGAATTAGATATATTTGCGGCGCGGGAATGCCTGCATTCTCCGAAAGCCGACCAACCATTTCATGCAAATCTGGCGACTGATTAAAGCTTATCGCCTTTGCGTTTTGCATGCGCAGGACGATCTTGTCGGAATTCCAAAAGGAGAACAAATTCATCATCAGCGCCATCAGCAAGGCCAACATCATACCGCCGCGCCCGCCAATGACGAAACCAATCGCCATAAACAGGCCCGTTAAGATGGCCAGCAAAAATGTCGTTCTGAGCGCATTCACCATTCGAAATTCCCTTTCGCTCTCTAAATGGGCATAATCGGTACGTTAAGCAAGGGTGGTAGGACTAAAAATTGTGCGCCCAGTTGGTTCGACAAATGGGCCAAAACAATGGCACTGGTTGCAAAAGTGCGTTTACTGTCTAAATGAGTGGTCCGGGGCGATTAGCCCTATCGAACTCGTTTGACCAATTCAGCACAGATTTGCTATCTAAAGCCTCAAACGCATGGACAAGATGATGAACAAAAAAAACCCGACCCGAAAATTGCCGAGCAAGCTTTGGCCGAAGCGCAAGCACGCCGCGCTAAAATCGATCAGATGCAAAATGATGCGCCAAAAGAGATCAATGGCAAAAAAAGGACCAGACCCGGCACGATATGGCGATTGGGAAAACAAAGGCATCGCCTCAGATTTCTGATTCTTTAGTCGCCGCCCGGTTTTCCTTATGCTTTTCATAGGCGGCCAGCGCTTCTTTGCGTGATTGTTTCAGATTGACCATGGGTTCGGGGTATTTTGAGCCGTCGAGCCCATATTTTTTTTGCGCTCATCCTCTGGCGCTTCCCACGGTGCAAACAGGTAGCGTGTTGGCACATCAGCCAATTCCGGCACAAATTCGCGAATATAGTCGCCCGACGCGTCAAACTTTTCACCCTGCAGGGCCGGGTTAAATACGCGAAAATAGGGCGCCGCATCAGCGCCCGTGCCTGCAACCCATTGCCAAGATGCGCTGTTGCTGGCCAAATCAGCATCAAACAAACAATCCTCAAACCAAGCCATGCCCTCACGCCAATCTTGCCGCAAGTTTTTGGTGAGATAGGACGCCACAATCATGCGTACACGATTGTGCATATAACCTGTGTTCCACAATTCTCGCATCCCTGCATCGACGATCGGCACACCCGTTTGCCCGCGCTGCCATCGCGCCAAATAGTCCTTGTTTTTGGTCCAGCTAAATCCCTCAAACTGTGGCTGAAAGTTTTTTTGCGGCAGATCAGGAAAATGATAGAGCAAATAGGCAGAGAACTCGCGCCAACCTAACTCAGAACGAAAGTGCTCCACATTCCGATCTTGGTCATAATGGTCCAATGCGGCCCATAATTGGTGCGGTGATATTTGCCCGAAATGCAGATAAGGCGACAGCGAGAAACATAGGGCTTCCCAGGGAAGTCACGCCCCTGTTTATAGTTAAACAGGCCTTCGTCCACAAACGCGTCCCAGCGTGCACGTGCGCCCGCTTCGCTAATCTCCCACCCTTTCGCGATGGTCGCGCCCCAATCGCGCTTTGGCAGCAGTTTGAGATCCTCTAGCTCAACGCAACTGTCAGGAAGCAAGGAGCAAAGATTGAGGGCGGTAGGGGCAGCCATTGGCGGACGCGGCGGTGCAGCGTTTAAGCACCCTTTTTTTTAAAGAAGGGCGTAAAGACTTTGTAAGGTCCGCCATCCTTTTTCTCAATGGTCCATGGTTCAAACAAAAGGCTGGCATTGTGACTATGCACCTCAATGTCATGATCCAACAGCCAACTCTTGAGCGCCTTATCACGCTCAATAGCCAGCGGCTCATACATGCGGTTCCAATGTAGGGCAACGATTTCGAACTGGTCAGCAAGTTTTTCAAAAACCGCCTGGGCACTGCCTTTAAAAATCGCCATCTGCCCATCCATGCTTTCATCCAGCGCTGACAACGCATAATGTAACCAGACATTGGAGGCCGCACCATTCTTGGGCTGATCTCCATGGCCTTGGTCATCAATATAGATTGGCAAAACAGCTAGATCTGATTCAAGTGCAGCACATAGCGCTGGGTTATCGGAGAGCCTTAGATCCCGCCGAAACCAACAAATGGCGATTTTTTGCTTTGTCTTACTCAAAACAACCCCTCACGTGTTTCTTTAGGAACGAAACGTAAGAGAGCAATCATCAGATCATAAAACCGTGCTTTAAGCGCATATAATTAGACCGAAAAAAAGACCGGTGATCGCACCGGATCGTCAGTTCAACTTTATAGTTACAATTGAAGCATAAAAACGAAAATCCGCCGCACATTCGCACGCTATGGCAGAGATTTCTTCCAAACAGCATACTAGGCCAAAAGCCCCAAAATCACACCTTGAACAATCATAACGCCAAGCAGATAACCACCATCAATAAGCGTCAAACTAACCTTTTGTCCTTGATAGGCATGGTTCAGCACCATAGATGTCAGAATAAAACCAAACCACATATGCGCGCCGATCATGACCGCGTCCCAAATCTGAACATCGCTAGCGCTTGTGGCCACAATTGTGCGCGTGAGCAACAACAAAAAATAAGCCATCACCAACTGACAAACCGCAGCAATCACGAACGGCATCGGCGAGGCTTTGCCATCAGGCATCATCTCCTCGCGCGTTTTACCCAGCGCGTTCATCCATTGCTTGCCCAGGCTGGTATACCAGCCCATGCCCAAGACCATGCTGCCAACCGCCGCCAGCAAAACCGCAAGCCAATTTACATCCGCAAAATGTGTCATCTTCTTTCCTCCCCAGAAGAAATTCAGCGCGCGCCCGCGCTTTGCGAACAAATTATGGCTTGACGCCTCCTAGCTTGCAAATGATTTCCCATTCCTTCTCGGCAACAGGCTGCACCGACAAACGTGAATTGTTCACCAATACCATCTCTTGCAGCTCTGGATGCTGCTTCACATCCTCCAACGTAATCGGCGTTTTAAAGCTTTCCACCGCTTCAATATCGACGCACTCCCAGCGTGGATCGTCTGTGGTGCTGTAGGATGCGCCTCAGCTGCCACCTTCACAACGCCAACAATGCGCTTCTCATTCACCGAGTGATAGAAGAAGCCTTTGTCGCCAACCTTCATCTCGCGCATATTGTTGCGCGCCTGATAGTTGCGCACGCCATCCCACTCTTCGGGCGCGCCTTTTTTTTCACCTGATCATCCAACCCCATGTGTTGGGCTCGCTCTTAAACAACCAATACGCCATTATGCTTTCTCCTCGGGTGGATTAACCGCCCATGCCCATTCCGTCACGCCGACGGATTCAAAAACGCCCTGGGTCACATAAGGGTCAGCCTCGGCATAGGTCCGCGCTGCGGTTAAGGACGGCACATCAATAATGATCAAGCTGCCCGTGGGATTGCCATCCTCATCCAGATAAGGCCCCGCCAACTTCAACTGGTCGCCAAGGTCTTTCCAATAAGCAAGGTGGGCTGCGCGGGTTTCCTTGCGCTTTTCCAACGCATCTGCACGGTCCCGCCCTGAAATCACAAAATACATTAAGTTCTCCATCTCTATTCTGCCCGCAAGGGGCGCGTCATCAATTGCGCGACCAAGCTTTCAATTGGGGCCCGCCCTGCAAAAGCGCGTTCACAGCCCGGACAATCGGGGCTTCGACCCTATATTTATCAGCCAACGCCAACCCCACCGGGCTGGAATGCACGCCTTCGGCCAGCTTGGCCCCACTCTTTACAATCTGCTCCACGGTTTCGCCAGCGCCCAGCCGGAAGCCAAAATCAAAGTTGCGCGATTCCCGCGCCGTGCAGCTTAAGGTGAGATCGCCCAAGCCTGCCAAACTGTTCAGGCTTTCGCGCTGTCCGCCCATCGCCTCAATCAGTGGCCCCATCTCGCGAAGGCCCGCGCCATAATTGACGATCGTGCAGAAAGTCCCAGCTGTGCCCCGTCAACCGCGCCACAGGCTAAGGCGTAAATATTTTTGAGCGCCCCGGCCAACTCAACGCCCACAATATCGGCGCTGGAGTAAGGTCTAAAAGTCGGCCCGGCCAATAAATCCACAATTTGTCGCGCAGCGCTTGTATCTGGCCCCGCTAGCGTCACCGCCGTCGGTTTGCCCTGCGCCACATCGACGGCAAAGCTGGGACCGGACAAAACAAACGGCACAGCATCCGGGCACTCTTCGGTCAAAATCTCGCTTTGGCGCTTCAGCGTGTCTTTTTCCAAACCCTTAGCGCAAAGCACCACTGGCATGCCCGACAAACGGTCCGCCCCAATTTCCGCCAAAACAGCCCGGCTGGCCTGCGCAGGCACCACCAGCAAAACGGCCCGCGCCGTCTCTATGCCGTCATATCCCAATTGCGCCCGCACATGGGCATCCATTTCAACAGCCTTCAAATAATGCGGGTTGCGGCGCTCCTCATTGATCGTGCGAATGGCCACCTCATCGCGCCCACACAACACAACCTGATTGCCGCCCAAGCCCAGTGTATGCGCCAAGGCGCTGCCCCAAGCACCTGCGCCAACAACATAGATGGATTGTTCACTCACTCTACATCCCCTTTGGTTGCCAGCACCATATCGTCCGAATCCAACGGCCACCGTGGCCGCGCCTGAAAATCCGACCCGTCGCGCGCCCCAAGATTAAACCGTTCAATGCCAGCCCATGCAATCATGGCCCCATTGTCCGTACACAGATTAATCGGCGGCACCACCATTTGCGCCTCAAATTCAACGGCCAAATCTGTCAGCAACTGCCCAATCGCTTTGTTGGCGGCGACCCCGCCAGCCACCACAAATCTTGGTCTTTGATCAGGAAACTCCGTTTGAAATCGCGACAGCGCCAAGCGACACCGATTGTCCAAAATCTTCAAAATGGTCGCTTGGAAGCTGGCGCAAATATCGGCGACATCTTCATCGCTCAATGGCGCTTGTTTTTCCGCCGCCAAACGCACCGCTGTTTTGAGACCGGAAAAGGAGAAATCAAGCCGCTTTTCTTTCAGCAAAGGCTTGGGGAACGCAAAGCGATCAGGATCGCCCTTTGCGGCCCATTGCTCCACCAGCGGCCCGCCTGGCATCCCCAAATCGAGCATTTTGGCGACCTTATCAAACGCCTCGCCCAACGCGTCATCGATGGTGGTGCCCCAGCGCTGATAATCGCCCACGCCCTTGACCAACACAAACTGGCTGTGCCCGCCGGATACCAACAGCAATAAATAGGGAAACTCAAGCCCATCGGTCAGCCGTGGCGTCAGGGCGTGCCCCTCCAAATGATTGACCGCCAACAGCGGCAAATCACGGGCATAGGCCATCGCCTTGGCGCTGGTGAGCCCGACCAACACGCCACCAATCAAGCCCGGCCCGGCGGTGGCAGCAACCCCATCCAAATCCGCAAAGCTGAGTTGCGCTTCATCCAGGGCTTGCGCGACAATATGATCCATATATTGCACATGGGAACGGGCAGCGATTTCCGGTACAACCCCGCCAAAGGCTTTATGCTCATCAAACTGGGAGCGCACCATATTGGCCAAGATCTCGGCCCGGCCATTGCCATGGCGGCGCACAATTGCGGCCGCCGTTTCATCGCAGCTGGTTTCAATGCCCAGTATGGTAGTTGCTTGCCCCATAGCTTTGATTTCGCTAAGCCTTCACTAAATGATTGATTAAAGCCCTATATCAAGTGGATTGAACATTGCAAACAGAACCCGGCACGAAACCTCTTTTAACCATCGGTACACGCGGCTCGTTGCTGGCCTTGGCACAAGCCAAACAGGTCCGCCACGAGTTGGCACAGAAAAATGGCCTCAACCCGGATGAAATCGCCATCGAAGTGATTAAAACCAGTGGCGACATTATTTTGGATCGCCCCTTATCTGAGGTTGGTGGCAAGGGCTTGTTCACCAAAGAGATTGAAGTGGCGCTGTTCGATAAGCGGATTGATTTGGCCGTGCATTCAGCCAAAGATGTGGCAACGATGCTGCCCGACGGCATGATCCTGCCCGCCTTTTTGAAGCGCGAAGACACCCGCGATGCCTTTGTTTCCCTGCGACACAAAAGCCTTGACGATGTGCCTCAAGGCGCCAAATTCGGCACCTCCTCCATCCGGCGCGGCGCACAGATATTGCGGCAACGACCCGACCTGCAAATTGTTGAATTTCGCGGCAATGTGCAAACCCGGATGAAAAAGCTGGAAGATGGCGTCGCCGAGGCCACCTTGTTGGCGTACTCCGGCCTCAAGCGATTGGACATGAGCCATATTGCCAAGCAATTGATCGACCCCACCATCATGCCCCCGGCCCCAGGCCAAGGCGCGTTGACGATTGAAACCCGGGCGGAAGACGATCAAGTGAACGAATGGGTGCGCAAGCTCAACCATGCGCCAACCGCCGCCAAAATGGTGGCTGAACGCCATTATTTGCATGGGTTGGATGGCTCCTGCCGCACGCCAATCGCCGCCTATTCCACTTTGGAAAATGATGAGTTGCATATCTTTGGCCAAGTTCTATCCTTAGATGGACGCACGGTTTATGAGGCCGAAGTGTCTGGTCACGCTGCCGATGCGGAAGAGATTGGCAAAGAGCTGGCCAGCATCATCAAAAGCGCTGCAGGCGACAAGTTTTTTTGAAACGTTCGAAAAACGCGACGATTAGAAATAGACCCTAAAGGTGACATATGAGCGAAGCCGGTAAATCTCTTTTGGTCACCCGCCCCTTTCCCGGCGGGCAAAAAACAGTTGCCGGTTTGATCGGGTTGGGTCATCGCCCCATGGCAGTGCCCCTTTTTTCCGAACGCATCTTACCTTTGGATATGCCCTCACCCTTCCAAATCACCGCTACCCTTTTCACATCAGCCAATGGTGTGCGTGCGCTCTCTCGAGACGAAATTGAAATCGGCCATAAATTATTGCCTTGCTTCACCGTCGGCGACACCACCGCACAGGCGGCGACACACGCAGGTTTTTCCAACCTGCTTTCGGCCAAAGGCGATGTACATGAGTTAATTGCTTTGATCGAGAAAATGGAGCTCACGGGGAACTATTTCTATCCTTGCGCTATTGATCGTAAACCAAATTTAGAGGATCACTTCCGCAATTCAGGTGTACATATCAAAGCAACACCTGCATATGAGATGATCCCAATTAAAGATTTTCCCCCGGCTGTTGTCACGCAGTTGAAGCAGGGAGAAATTGATGGGATTTTGATCTATTCTGCGCGCGCCGCCACACAATTTGCAAAACTATGTGCCAAGCATAAGATAGAGATTGGCGATTTGCGTTTTTATTGCTTGTCCCAAAACATCTGGGCAGAACTCGAATCCCTAGGCGCAACTAACGGATTTGTTGCAAATGCGCCAAATGAAAACACTTTGTTTGAACTCTTAGATTAAGTTCCAAAACCAAACACAAAAACACTGGCTCAAAAGGTTTTTTAATGGTCGAAGATAATAAAAAAGGGCCCGTCCGGCCGCCGATTTTGGATGCCGAAGCCAAAAAAAGTAGCGCTTCAACGTCCGAACGATCGACCAAAAGCACTGCCGAGAACGAAAAACCAAAACCCGCAGACACCAAGCCTGCCACCGGGCCAACTGGCGGCCGCAAAAACGAGAAAGCTTCAAACGCAGCGAACAAAAGCGCAGAGAAGACATTATCCGCCACATCTGAAGAAAGCAGCGGCACTGGCACCTTTATTGCAGCCATTGTTTTGAGTGCGGCTTTGGGGATCGCCGGCACCGCAGGTTTGGCCTACTACAGGGTGTTTCCGTTCAATCAATGGGCCGAACAATCTGCGCTGGCCCCTGAAATCGCCAAACTACAAAAACGCATTTTTGATTTGGAAAATGCTCAGGAACCTGATCTTTCCCCTTTCGCTACCGTAGATGAGTTGGGCGCGCTCCAAACCGAAATCGAGTCCATAGACACAGATCGCATAAACCAAGCTATCAGCAACATTGAGCAGCAGCTTGCAAGCATCAGCAGCCCTCCGGGCGAGCCGACACCTATTGATCTTGCTCCCATTGAAAGCGCCCTTGCAGCGCTTGAGCAAGACGTGGCAAATTTGAAACAGACACAGTTGGAATTGGCGGAACAAACGGTCGCGAGCCGGGTGTGCCTGCGCCAGAAACGCCAGCGCCAACAGTCGATTTGGAACCACTATCGGCGGCAATCGCAGCACAGGCGGAAAAACTATCAGCGTTTGATGAACTGTTGACCGCCCACAATGACCAGATCAACGGCCTGAAAGAAAGCTTAGCAGCGTTGCAAATCCAGGTGACAACACTGGAGGAAGACCAAACTGCACAACGAGCGGCAGACACCGCGTTGGCGGCAGCTAGGGTGCCGATTCTGATAAGCGAAATTGATGCCGCAATCACCAAGGGCCAGCCTTTCGCCTCTCGATTGCAGGAGTTAAGCAATTTTATCGAGGTAACACCCAATGACGAAGTGTTGATTATCGCGCAAAATGGTCTAACACCGGCCAATATGTTGCTCAATCAGTTTGAGGATGTGCGACCCGCATTGCTAGATGCCCGCCCCGCCGCGGCTGCCGATGCGTCCTGGCAGGATAGACTGCTAGGTGCCGTGAAAAACGCCGTTAACCTGCGCCCCGTTAATGCTGAGGGAGACGATCCTTTGGTGCTTCTTGACCAGATCGGGTCGGCACTGGCGGCGCAAAACTTGCGCGCTGCCCAAGCGCTTATCCAACAATTGCCTGAACCGATGCAAGTGGTTGCAGCGCCGATTTCTGAACGTATTAACGCCCACCTACTGATTGATAAATGGCAAGCGGATATGCGTGCAAGCCTGCTCAATGGAAGCGCCGCGGCTGAAGGAGACGCCCAATGATTCGCATCTTTATCATCGTCGCCTTTTCATTGGCCGTAGCTTGGGGCGCCAGCTTCATCATGTCCGTGCCAGGTAGTGTCGCCATCACCGGGTTTGGCTATCAAATGCAGCCCAGTTTGGGCATCGTGCTGTTCGCCCTTATTCTATTGATGCTGGCGACAATTTTTGTATGGGCCATCATCCGTCGTATCTTTGGCATTCCGGCCCTCTTTTCGCGCGCCAATGAAAAGCGCAAACAGCGCAAAGGGATAGATGCGCTCTCAAATGCCATTATCGCCTTGCAAACCGGTGACCCTGGCAAGGCGAAGCAGTTGGCCCGCGAAGCCCGCTTAAAGCTTGAAGGCAACACCGCTGCACAATTGCTGGAAGCGCAAGCCAATATGCAGTTGGGTGAACTGAAAGAGGCACGGCTGCAATATCGCGAAATGATCGAGGATCCCAAAACGGCAATCGCGGCCCTTTCAGGACTTTATGAGCAGGCCCGACGCCAAAACCGGGAAGATGCCGCGGTGCAATTCGCGCAAAAAGCCGCCAGCCTCTCGCCCAAGCTGGAGTGGGCGCAAAAAGCTATTTTTGCCCACATGGCCAAGCAGGGTGATTTTGAAGACGCGCTGGCTCAATTGGACCAAATTCCGTTTGATCGAAATGCACGCGACGAGCAAAAGCGCCTTGATGCCGTGTTGCGTACAGCCCTCGCCAAGGAGCTTGAAGAGACCGAACCTCAACGCGCGATTGCCTTTGCCAATGAGGCGCTAAAAAAGCAGCCTGAATTTGTGCCAGCCGCGCTGATTGCCGCGCGGTTGTTCATTTCGTCGGGTGAAGTGCGCAAGGCGTCAGGTCTGCTGCGCCGTGTTTGGCGGGCAAGTGCCCACCCGCATATTGGCGAGCTTTATGTTCACGCCCAATCAGGCGCATCCGCTGTTGAGCGCCTGAAACGGGCCAGAACCATGGTGGTGGAGCACCCAGACAATTTGGAAAGCGCCATCTTGCTGGCTGGCGCAGCAATCGCGGCACATGAGTGGTCCGATGCCCGCGCAGCGCTTCAACCTTTCACCGACCAACGTGCCACGCAAAAAGTGTGCACGCTTATGGCAGAGGTCGAACAAGGCGATAGTGGTGATCAAGGCAAAGCCCGCGCATGGCTGTCGCGCGCTGTTTCGGCCAAACCGGATGCCACTTGGATTGCCGATGGCATTAGCACGGACGAGTGGGAACCAACCTCGCCACTCACGGGTAAACTTGACCAATTCACCTGGACAACGCCGTCGCGCAGCGTGGCAAAACCGCATACCACAGCCAAACCGGCGCCAACCACCGCCTCCGCGACGCCGCAAAAAGATACGGCACCAGAGCCACTTCCAGCGCCGCCCAACCCAGCGGGCGTTTAACAATTTTAGCAATCGGCGTCCGGCAGCACTGCCCCGCGTCGATTGATCAGCAGCAAGAAATTGCGTCGAACCAGGTTTTTCCAGATCAGCACCGGCAGACCTTTGATAAAGTCGAAAAACGACCCCTTGCCGCTACGGCCCATGGTGCGTGCCAGAACTGGTGGCGGCACCGGCTTAAAGTAGCTTTTCACATTCGCTGACTTGCCCTTAAGCATTAATTTCAAGGCTTTAGCCGTGGCCTCGGGGTTGTTCCAATCTGAATTGAACACTACACAGCCATGCCTGTTGATGATAAAAGCAGCATTGGGATAGCGCCATAAGCCGTATGAGCCTTGCCGTCGAGCCCATCCACAATGATGGTTCGTTGCTCACCATCTTCAGTACAAAGCTTTTGGGCCACGCCCTGTTTTTCATCATAGTTTTTATGTGCACCAATGTTTTTGCCCGGGTGCGCCTCGCGCACATAAAGGATCTTAAAATCGATATCTGGGAACTGGTCTTTTAAACGAGCCATGCTTTTGCGGCGGCCCTGGAACAATGGACAAGTGATTGACCCTAGCTCCAAAACCAGAAACTCACCGTCAAAATCCAGTAAACGATGTGGCGCGCCATTCACATCTTGCAGATCAAAGTCGGGCGCCTTTTGGCCAATCCGCGGCCCCCGAAAATTGTCGAGATCATAATCATCCGTTGAAAATTCTGCATAATTATAGTCGGTCATGTGAGCCTCCTGTGGCAATTTGGCCTATTCATCGCGCAGCAAGTTTTGTGTCGCTTTTCGCAGCAAAAAAGTAAGTTGCGTCACTTCTTCAACGCTCAAACCTTGCAAAGATTTGGCGATAAGCGCTTGTGCGATCGGCTTGAGTTCATGCTCTAGATTCTGGCCATTTTTGGTCAGAAAAACCCTGGATTTTCGGCGGTCTTGCGCATCCGTTTTTCGGACAATGAGATCTTTTTTTTCCATGCCATCCAATAGCCGGGTCACCGTCGTACGGTCTCTGAACGTTATGTCCGCTAAGCCGCTGGGCGAGCGCCCATCTTCCTGCCACAACATCAACAACACCGCCCACTCTTCGGCTGTGATTTTGTAACCTGCCTCGGCAAACCGTTGTCCAAGATCGCGTCGGGATAAAAAGCTCAACCTGTTCACCCAATGCAAAGGGATATCTTCAAAATTCATCATAATAGATGCAATATACAATAATTGTATTATGCAATCAATTACACATTTTGCGCTTGACCGATTCAGTTTTCACGTACAAACTTTCACCTAGTTTCAACAATTCGGAAGGAGGTGATCCATTGTCTATTCGGTATCAAGATCAGAAAAAGGGCTTTGGAAATGAGGTGCTGTTAGCGGAGCCAGTGCACCACTAACATCTTCTTTCCACGCAGCTTTTAGGCGCAAAAGCTTTTTATGCTGATATATATCGACGAAGGGTTGCCGGGGTATCCCCGCGCAACCCTTTTTCATTTCTACCGATGCTCGACGTTGACTTGTCACGCCCCCAATCCTGCGCCTAAGATGCCCTCAAGCCGCTGTAGCTCAGTTGGTAGAGCACGTCATTCGTAATGATGGGGTCGTAGGTTCAAGTCCTATCAGCGGCACCATTGGCAAATGGCAATGCTATTTTTCAGCATGCTGGGAAATAAAGGAGCTGATCTTTTCAACAACCCCCATTTTCTCTCGTAACGGACGGCTGAGTGAGAACAGGATTTTATAGTGGCCCGTTTCAGGAATCACATGGGTTTCGTGCGGCACGCCGTTGGCGTTAAGCGTTTTTGCAAGTTCTTCCTGATTCCACAATTTGACCACATCATCCCTGTCGCCATGAAACATTAGGCTGGGCGGGCTATTTTCATCAACGAATGCAACGGGACGCGCTGCATCCGGCTGATCCACATCGGCAAATATGGCCTCGGTACTCGGCCAGTCGGTGGGGTCAAACGAATAGGGCCCTGCCAAGCCTACAAGCGCGGCTGGCCGCGGCGCATCGCCTAACCGATACTGGTCGCCATAGGCCAACAACGCCGCCATATGCGCGCCAGCCGAATGCCCCATCACCACAATTTCTTTGTTGTCAGGTTGCGCCAGTTGCGCCCAGACCCATCGATAAGACAGCCCAGCGTCGCGCATAAAGCCCTTAAACTGCACCTGCGGGAACAAGCGATATTCAGGAATGACCACGCGATAGCCTTGCGACGCGAGTGCGCTGCCTGCAAACCGGTAAAATGCCTTTTCGCCCATGCGCCAGCCGCCACCATAATAAAAAATCACAATGGGATTTTTAAGGCTTTTCTCATGGGCAGAGCTGCCTTGAGCAGGGGTGTAAATATCCAATTTATGCATTGGGTCTGGCCCAAACTGAACATCTGTTTCAATGTCGATACGCTGATCAGAGACCGCCGCATTTACCGCCAAGAGCGCCTGATCCCGCGCAGACGGATAAAGCGCGACAATGGCCAAAAGGACCACCAGAACAATTATAATCGCAACAATCCAAAACAAAACGCGCACGCTGCCTCCCAATACCGATTTAGTTTAGATACGTGAAACATGGGCGATAGGTTTCACCAAAGCTGGCCCTACTTGACGAATAATCAAAAATGGCTTTTCAATCAGCCTATGCAATCACGGCACGGCCGCAACCTCATTATACGTCCCTACCAGCAATCGGATTGGCCCCACCTGTGCGCCATTCATGATGCCGCCCGCAAAATCGAACTTGGTGAAGCCAATATGCAAGCAGGCGCTTTTTTTGCCGCTTGCTGCATGTGCGGAAGACGAAAATCTAATGGATAATGAAATTGCTGTGGCCCAACTTGGTCATCAAGTCTGCGGTTTCGTGGCCTATACAAAACATCAACTCGCCTGGCTTTATGCAGCGCCTAGCCATTTTGGCCAGGGCGTCGGTCAGCACTTGATCCGCCATGTGCTCAGCAAAACAGACCGGCCTTTGGATGTGCAAATGCTTGACGGCAATGATCGGGCAAAACGCCTTTACGAATTTATGGGCTTTAAGCTCCTCAAACGCACGCAAGGCTATATCGAGGGCAAAGATAACGTGCCCGCGAATGGCCTCGTGCTGAGATTGCGCTGATCACACCACCAGCTTTTTATAGAGGTGCCACGTGGCATGCCCCAATATCGGCAAAGCAAGCAAAAGTCCTAAGAATGCGGGCACCATCGCCACAAACGTAAACAAAACGATCAGCGCGCCAAAAATGATCATGGGCAGCAAATTCTTGGTCACCGCTTTAAAACTGGTGATGATTGCCGTGACGAAATCCAACTCCCGCTCCAACAATAACGGCATTGCCACCACGGTTGAGGCGAACAATACAAAAGAAAGACCGGCGCCCACCAAGGTGCCGACAGCTAAAAAGCCCAGCCCTTCGGACGTGGTGGTGATCACCGTGAGAAACATGCCGACCGAGGAGAAGCTCTTGAAGCCCAAAAATAGGGCCAGCAGCAACCGCACCTGATAAACCCAAATCCAGAAAATAAACAGCACAACAAAAGCCATCCAGCCCAGTTGTCGATCCTTTTGCCGGAACATAAGGCCAAAGATTTCGCCCATTTTCAGCGGTTCGCCGGCGTGCAGCCGTCGCGACACCTCATAAAGCCCCACGGCTATAAATGGCCCCAACAATGGAAAACCAATGGCGACAGATGATCATCCATGGCATTTCGTAAATGGCGAGTGCTGCCAAAATCGCAAACCCGCCCAAAACATAAAAGCCACCAAAGATAAGCCCATATTGCGGCGCGCTCATAAAATCGTGCCAGCCTTGGCCAAGTGCCTGCCCGACATCTAAGATGCTGATTTTATTAACATGCGGCACGCCATTTCGACGCTCGATTGTGTGTGTGTTTTCGGTCATGTGTCCCCCCAACCGAAGAAAGCCAAGATTACTCCCACAAAATCGCCCAGCGCGCCAATGCGCACCGCAGCTCATTAAGCCTCATCCCCTTTGTGCATCAAAGCAAGGAATGGCGTTGCTGGCAAATGATATTAAAGCGCCTGCCCCGCGACCCAGGCTGAAGACCAGGCCCACTGGAAGTTATAGCCGCCCAACCAGCCCGTCATGTCCACCACTTCGCCAATGAAATAGAGCCCCGGCACCTTTTTCGATTCCATGGTGCGGTTATCCAATTCATCTGTGGCCACGCCACCTAGCGTCACCTCAGCCGTGCGATAACCTTCTGATCCAGTCGGAGTCACCACCCAGTTTTCGATGGCATCAGCCAAAATGCGCAGCTTTTTGTCGCTCAGATCCGCCAGATTGCCCTGCAAGTCTTGATTTTGCACAACAAATTCCACCAGTCGCTTCGGCAACATCTGCGCCAAAACCGTGTGGGCAGCGCGCTTTCCATTCTCTTGCCGCGCGGTGCGCAACTGCGCAAAAATATCGGATTTTGGGCTCATATTGATCCGCACTTGCTCGCCCTCGCGCCAAAAGGACGAGATTTGCAAAATCGCGGGACCGCTCAATCCGCGGTGGGTAAAAAGGAGTGCTTCATCAAATCGCGTTTTGTCATGCGCCACGCGCACCGGGTCGATCGCCACACCTGCGAGCGCCTTGATCGGCGCCAAGGTCGATTGGTCAAACGTGAGCGGCACCAACCCTGGGCGGGTTTCCACAATCCGCAAGCCAAACTGCTTGGCCACATCATATCCAAATGCCGTCGCACCCATTTTGGGAATGGATTTGCCCCCCGTGGCCACCACCAGCTTGCCCGCGTGCGCGCGTTCATCATCCAGATCGACAACAAACCCGTCTTCACCTTGTTGCACACTGCGCACTTGTGTCCTTAGCCGCAGGTCGACCCCGGCACCGCGCAAATCGTCCAGCAACATATCGATAATTTGCTGTGCACTCTCATCGCAAAAAAAGCTGACCCAGCGTTTTTTCATGAAAGGCAATCTTGCGTTGCCGCACACGGCCAATAAAGTCTTGCGCTGAAAACCGTTTGAGCGGCGATATCGCAAAGCGCGGATTTTCGCTCAAAAACTGTTTGAAACTGGTGTTTACATTGGTGAAGTTACAGCGGCCACCACCGGAAATGCGAATTTTATCACCTGCCTTTTTCGCATGATCAATCAGCAACACCGAACGGCCGCGCTTGCCCGCTTCCGCCGCCGCCATCATGCCCGCAGCCCCGGCGCCAATAATCAACACATCCACTTTATGCAAAAGGCTCACTCCTCAGTTGAAGCGAGCCTTACGCGGAAATGCCGGAGAAAGGCAAGAAAATCCTAACTGGGGACGGCAAAATCGTCTGGGTTCGATTCCACGTCCATCAGGAGTGAACCATAGAATTCCGTTATGTAGGCGATACCGAACAAAAATGAAAACCACCCTGAAGCAACGACAACGCCACTTGTTAGCAAAAGCCGAACTCCCGTGGCATCAGTTATCAGCTCCAAACCGACCATGCTTATAAGGTTGTCATAAATGTAAGACGTGACAGTGATAACCACACTGATGATCAAAAGCGTAATATAGTGCGTCTTGGAAGCATTCCATGCTTCGGTCAAACCAAATTGCTGCCCCAAGGCCACCGCAGGCAAGAAAAGTCCCAGCCCAGCAATAAAAGCACCAACAAACAATGATAGAAAAATGTTCAAAATTTCTGGTGGCAACCCCATAAAGGTAGCGATCATGATCGGGATCAACAAAAATACGAACAAAATGGCAATCACAAACAGCAGTTTCAGCGACCCAATAATATAGGCAATAGTGCGATCTCTTGGTGGCAAATAGAACCAGCTTTGCGGCACCTCACCAAGCAAGCAAAAGCGGTGCCATGCAACAGCAACAATGCTGCCACCCACTAAAAAGACCAGAAGGAATAGACTCCAAAACAACCATGCCAGTGTGTCCGATTTGGTGGCGGCAATTGGTAAGGCAAATATAAGAGTGCCCCAAAACCAACTGACTTTTAATGCCACACCCAAATTTGTAAAAATGCGCCAGGCGGCGACGTAAAGTATATTCAAACCCTTCACCAGAACTCTCTCTAAATATCTATAAAAATATCAAGTGATCATGCGGTCTTAATCAAAATTGTCAAGACTAAGTCCCTGCGTATGCAACATTATTCTACCGCAGACGCATATTTGCTTGCCACAATTCAAAGCCACATGCTAAAAGCAGATCGCTTTTGGAATGGTCCAAGGGCACAACCTTCTCAGGGCGGGGCGAAACTCCCCACCGGCGGTAACATCAGCCCCAGCGATAAACTGGACGATGAAGCCCGCGAGCGCCTTTTGGTCCCGCCAAAAGGGTCAAGCAGATCTGGTGTGATTCCAGAGCCGACGGTTACAGTCCGGATGGAAGAGAAGGGGTCGAATAGCCTGCAATGCGCCCATGCTTGATGGGGTGTTGTTTCGCAGCTGTTCGGGTCACCCTCATCACGCCCTGATTCATATCGGTTCGGAAAGGAACTCGACACATGGATCAGTCTGCAAATCTAACGTTGCGCAACCCCGCTATTTTGGCTGGGCTTTATATGGTCGGCGCAGGCATTGCCTTTGCCGCCGTCAATTCACTCACCCAATTGGCCACCCTCACCCATGGCACGCCCTCAACGGCCGCCGCCTTCTGGCAATATTTGTTGGCATTTTTGATCATGTTGCCCATGGTTCGCCAGGTTGGATCGGGTGCGCTGAAAACCAAACGCCCTGTCATGCATGTGATGCGCGTCATCGCGGCCTCTATTGGCGTGCAGCTTTGGGTGTTGGGCCTGGCCAAAGGCGTGCCCATCTGGCAGGCCATCGCGCTGATCATGACCTCCACCTTCTTCGTCACCATTGGGGCGGCACTGATCTTGCGCGAAACCGTGGGCTTGGCCCGCTGGGCAGCAACGCTGGCAGGTTTTGTCGGTGGAATGATTATTTTGGAACCGTGGGCCGAAGGTTTCACGATGAATTCGCTCCTGCCTGTTGGCGCTGCTCTATTTTGGGCCATTACGTCCTTGTTCACCAAGGAGCTGACCAAAACCGAGCACGCGGATTCCATCACGCTTTATTTGTTGTTGCTCACCACACCAGTCAACGCCCTATTCGCGATCTCGGCCGCTCAAGGCAATGTCGACATGAACCTGTTGGACGGCTTTGCGATCTCCAACAATATGGCGTTGACCTATATAATTGTCGCCGGACTGTTGGTCGCGGTCGCACAGTTTTTGATTACCAAGGCCTATGCAACAGCAGACGCGGCCTATGTGCAGCCATTTGATCATCTCAAGCTGCCCTTCAATGTATTGGGCGGGCTGTTGGTGTTCGGTTGGGTTCCCACGGGCAATCTTTGGATCGGGGCAGCATTGATCATTGCCGCTTCATTATATATTGCCCAGCGCGAGGCCAAACAAAGACCATAAAGTAAAACGACGAAAACAAGGGGGGGCCAGGAGCCCCCTTTATTGATCCAGATCAATAAAACACATGTTATCCTTTTGATTTTTAGAATTTTTTTCTAAATTTTCGCCTTTTTTATTTGATCTAGAACAAAGACCACGCCGCAAAAGGCCACTAACTTCTCCTCATCAAGACCAACTAATGAGATCTTAAAGGAGAACGTCATGGTTACCCGTCGTCAAACAATTTTCGGAGCCCTCGGCACCGCCGCAGCCCTCACAGCAGTGGCCAATTTGTCACCACAAGCGCTAGCCGCTGACAATATCGACGAAATGCCCCGCAAAAAAAGTGAAGCTGGTGCCTCCTCCTTTCGTGCATGCGCACGAGCAAGTTGCCTCAGGCCCCCCACAGGTCGTTGAATTTGAAATGACCATCCAAGAAAAAGTTTGGGAAGTGGATGATGAAGGCACAACAACCCATGCCATGACTTATGATGGCTCTGTGCCTGGTCCTATGATGGTGGTGCATGAAGGCGATTATGTTCAATTGACCCTCATCAACCCAGAAAGCAACGAGTTGCTGCACAATATCGACTTCCACGCCTCAACAGGCGCGTTGGGCGGCGGTGCATTGACCGAAGTTGCCCCTGGCGAACAATGTGTGTTGCGCTTTAAAGCCACCCGCCCAGGCACCTTTGTTTATCACTGTGCCCCTGGCGGTTCTATGATCCATGGCACGTTGTCTCAGGCATGAGCGGCACCATTATGGTCCTGCCACGCGATGGCCTGAAAGATGATAAAGGCAACCCACTGCGTTATGACCGTGTGTACAACATTGGTGAGAACGACTTTTATATTCCTCGCGATGAGAATGGCGAATACAAGACATATGAAACCGTATCTGAGAGCTTTTCAGATCAAATTGAAACCATGCGTGGCTTGATCCCAACCCATGTGGTGTTCAACGGTAAAAAAGGCGCACTCACAGGCGAAAATGCGCTGACAGCCAAAGTGGGCGAGAAAGTCTTGTTCGTACACTCACAAGCCAACCGCGACACACGTCCACACTTGATTGGTGGCCATGGCGACTATGTTTGGGAAACAGGCAAGTTCAACAACGCCCCTGAAAAAGACCTTGAAACATGGTTTATCCGCGGCGGTTCTGCCGGTGCAGCCTTCTACGAGTTCTTGCAACCTGGGGTTTACGCCTATGTGAACCACAACCTCATCGAGGCAGTTGAGCTCGGCGCCACAGCCCACGTGTTGGTCGAAGGCGAATGGGACGATGATCTGATGAAACAGGTCAAAGCACCCGGCCCAATCAGCAATTAAAGCTGACGAATAGCAAAGCGTTGATTGCCCGGCCGACTCCTCCTCGGTCGGGCTTTTTTATTCAAGGAGTGGTGAGATGACCGCGGATCGTTTGAAAACAACAAGTTCTATTTTGCTGCCCATGGCGTTGCTGGCCGGGGCAAGTTTTTGGCTGCTCCAAAGTCTGACGACACCACAAAACAACGCCGTACCGCACCCAAGTATGGCAACGGACACCGTGGTCGAAACCCCGGCGCTGGTCACAATCCGCCCGCGCAACTTCGAATATCGCGACCCCGCACGCTATATCGAAAATGAATTGCCGCAGATCTCTCCATTGGTGCACGCAAAGGTGCAAACAGAACTGCAAGTCGCACAAGACCTTGTGACCAACAAACAATATCGCGCCTGCGTCGTGGAGGGATATTGCACACCTGCCATCACTGTTAAAGTGCCCATCGATGACCATCCGGTGGTCGGCATCAATTACGAGATGGCCGCGAAATATGCAGAATGCTGAGCGCCAAAACCGGAGAAAACTGGCGTTTACCCACCGCATTGGAATGGGCTCAATATGCGGGTGAAAAATATGACGACCCTGAAAAAGATATTCAATCCGACCCCAATAACCCTGCTGTGGCTTGGCTGACGGAATACCGCGCCAAATCCAAAAGCAAAAGTGACACACCCCGCCAAAGCTTGAGACCCGCCGGTCTGTTCGGTGCCAACAGCTTAGGCGTCAATGATGTGGCCGAGAATGTATGGGTGTGGACATCCACTTGCTATCAGCGCTTCAATCTGGACGCCTCTGGCACCCAATCTAACGCCACCAGCTGCGGGGCAAGGGTGGTTGAAGGCGCACACCGCACTTATCTGTCTGTGTTTATCTCCAATCCGCAGGGCGGCGGCTGCACCGTCGGCGATCCACCAGATCATTTGGGCATTCGCCTTGTTAAAGGAGGCGAGCAGCCTAGCTTTTGGAACCTGTTGCGCCGTCTTTTGCCCTTCGGGTAACTGACTTTATGCGCTCAGCGCTTCGGCGTTGCTCTGGGGCGCATAAGCTTGCCGCCATATAAAACGACAAATCCCCAAAACCCGACAACCCAGAACAAGTGGGACGCACGCATCAGCATGATGCTGGCATCAAAATCGAATGCGGCTAAAATCCTCAGTATTGCTGCCAATAGAATTGATGCAAATAAAATCAGTGTGCCGCGTGTCGCCACCAAAGGATGGCCCGTATGCCCCAATGTGGCCCGCACCATCACGCCAATCACCATCAGACCAATCGCCCCAGTGCTCAGCGCATGTATGGGTGCCAGGATCGGTACAAGGCCATCATCTAAAAAGCTCAGCCCCATCAAGGCAAATCCGATTGGCACAAACCCATAGCCCGTGTGCAACACCAGCAATAGTCCATCACGCCAAATTAGCTCTGGATGCCAGCGCATGAGGCGAACCAGATGCAGGCCCGCCAACACCATAAAACCAAATGCAAAGAATATTGGCCAGTCAAATAGCCCAGTGCTTTGCAGCACAAAGCCCAATAGAACTGCCGCGCTCAACAACACTGTGATCTTGTCAAAACCGCCAAAGGGGTGAGGCAGCGTCTCGCTTTGACGTTTCACCAAGTAGTTGCGGGTGAAGCTGGGCACAATCCGTCCGCCAATCAGCATGATCAGCATCAACACCACGCTGAGCGCCAAATAGGCAGCAGGGCGCGTGCTGAGCCCGTTTGCCCACGCAGTGTAGAACCAAATCTGCGCCATCACCAACAGGCCAAACATCACAAGCACCTTCAGATTGCGCCAGTTTTTGCCCGCCAAGATTTCCCGGCATACTGCCGCTGCAAACAGCACAGGGAACAATAGATTAAGCACCACGACGGCCCATAAAGGCAGCAGCGCCGAAATATTGGTCACAACGCGCCCCAATGCCCACGCCAAAACCAACGCGATCAGTGCAGCCCCATTTACCGGCAATCGACCTGTCCAGTTGGGCACTGCGGTCAATAAAAAGCCTGCGACCACGGCGGGCACGAACCCGAAAAGGGTTTCATGCATATGCCAGTCCGCAAGCCCCATCGAAAGGGGCAAATCAATTTCACCAAAATAGAACGGCACCCACATCAAAATGGTTAGCCCGGCATAAAAAGCGCCAAACAAAAAGAACGGGCGAAACCCATAGCTGAAAAGTGTGGGACCGGAATAGGGTTGGGCGCGCGCAACAGCCATTTTGGAATATCCTTCAAATAGATACAAAAAGGGCGGGCATTATGTCGCCCGCCCCAATAATTGAACCGATCTACTGGACTTGTTCAAAAAGCTCAGCAAATACTTTTTTTAGCTTTACCTTTTTGCTTGGCTTCTTTGGCTTCGTCCAAATTACCAAGTTCGCCGACGGTAATCAGCGCCACCATGCCCATGGCATAGTGCGGGGTGCATTTGACGCCATAAACGCCTTCTTCATCTACGGTCAAAACATATTCTTTGTTGAATTTGCTTTTGAACTCTTCAACACCTGCGGGCAACATGCCTTTGATGCTCTCGACATTGTGGCCCTTATCTGTTGGCACAAATTTGATTGTGTCACCTGGCTGAGCTGCGATGAAATCAGGCTCAAACACCATTGTGCCTTTCTCGCCTTTGTTCAACATTTGCACTTCAAATTCTTCAGCCAAGGCTGGGCTCAATACCATGCCAGTGGCGGCGACAAGACCGAAAACTGCGATTGCTTTTTTGAACCCGTTTTTCATTTTCATTTCCTTTCAAGAAATCTTTGATCGTTGATCTAACTTGTATCTGATCTGGAAAAATGGTTATTTGCGTTAGATCAAATAAACGGGCACCAATGCGAAAAAGATCACCAAAGATCGACCCCAGCCTTGTGGCAAATTGTCCACTTTTTAAGGACATGGAAAATGACGCGATCGCCGACATCTTGGATAAAGGTGTCGCCAAACATTACGAGAAGGGCGACCGCTTTTTCGACCAATTCGATGAAGCGACCCATTTCTTTTTGATGCTAGATGGCTACTTGGAAGTCAGCAAAACCACCGAGGAAGGGGCGCAAGTGATCATGCGCCATTTCGGTGTTGGCGAAATATTCGGCGTCGCCCCGGCCATAGCACAGAAAAATTATCCTGCCACCGCCCGCGCCTTGGTCGATTGCGTCGTGGTGCTTTGGGAGATTAAATATTGGGATCTTTTTTTGGTGGAGCATCCGCAATTCATCAAAAATGCCTATAAATCCATTGGTCAGCGTTTGGCCCAATCTCAAGAGCGCATTGTTGAAATGTCTACTGAACAGGTGGAACGCCGCGTGGCCCACGCGGTCATGCGCCTCACCCACCAATGTGGCGTGAAAACAGAAAACGGCATCTTGATCGATTTTGCTGTTTCACGACAGGACATTGCGGAGATGACCGGCACCACACTGCACACGGTATCGCGGCTGTTCAGCGCTTGGAGCACCAAGGGCCTGATGCAGGTGGGCCGACAAAAGATTGAAGTGTTGGAAGCGCACAAATTAGCGCTATTGGCGCAAGGGCATTAATCACCCCGGCCTAAAACCGTTTGGCAGAGCCATCAATAGCTAGGGCCAATTCCTCGGCAAACTGATCTTCGTCGAGGTGATATTCCTCAGCTGCGTCCACAATCGTATGGAAGCTTGCAATAGGACATCCAACACACGCCATGCGTCGTTTCATAAACACAGAAACGGTTGCGGGCCATCGACGCATGATTTCGTCAAGGCTCATATCTGGGTCAATGGCAACTGGCTTCGACGATGAAAATATCATGAGACAAATTCCTTCATCCCACCATCTTAGGTCAAAGCCAAATGCTCAACTTTGCGCCAGCGCAAATAATATCCATTTGGGCTGCTGGTCTTAATCCAGGTCTAAAATCACCTTATTGGCCTCACCCTTGCCCACAGCTTCAAAGCCTTTGGCAAAGTCTTCAAACGGCAAATGGTGAGAAATCACCGGGGTGACGTCCAAACCAGATTCCAACATGGCCAACATTTTGTGCCAGGTTTCAAACATTTTGCGCCCATAAATGCCTTCAAGGGTCAGGCCCTTAAAGATCGCCTTGTTCAATTCCATTTCCACTTTTCCAGGGAAAAGGCCCAACAACGCCACGCGCCCACCAGTGATCATATGTTCAATCATCGAGTCGACCGCAGGACCAGCGCCAGACATTTCAAGCCCGATATCAAAGCCTTCCCGCATGCCCAGCTCCGCCATCACATCGCGTAGATTTTCTTTATCCGCCCGCACGCCACGGGTTGCGCCCATTTTCTTGGCCAAAGCCAATCGATCATCATTCAGGTCGGTCACAATCACATGACGCGCGCCCACATGGCGGCACACCGCAGCGGCCATACACCCGATTGGCCCTGCGCCGGTGATCAACACGTCTTCGCCAGACACATCAAAGGTCAGCGCCGTGTTCACCGCGTTGCCCAGCGGATCAAGAATTGAGGCGACCTCGTCGCTCACACTATCAGGCAAAGGCCGCACATTGGCCTCGGGAATGGCGACATAATCGGCGAACGCGCCGGGCCGGTTCACCCCAATGCCTTTGGTTTCAGCACAAATATGCGCCCGACCAGACTGGCAGTTCCGGCATTTGCCGCACGGAATATGCCCTTCGCCAGACACACGCTGCCCGACTTTCAGGCCCGTTACCTCAGCGCCAATTTCTTCGATCAGCCCCATATATTCATGACCGACCACCATGGGCACCGGCACCGTGCTTTGCGCCCACTGGTCCCACTTCCAGATGTGCATATCTGTGCCACAAATCGAGGCCTTCTTCACCCGGATCAGCACGTCATGCACCCCGATTTCTGGCTTATCCACCTCATGCAGCTCAAGGCCCGGTGCATCTTTTGCTTTCACCAATGCGCGCATCAGATCACTCCCAATTCTTTGCCAACCTGTTCAAAGGCGGCAATCGCCCGATCCAAGTCTGCTGTCGTGTGCGCCGCCGACATCTGTGTGCGAATCCGCGCCAGCCCTTTGGGCACAACGGGGAAGGCAAAGGCCGTGACATAGACGCCAAGCTCAAGCATGCGTTTGGCAAACTTTTGCGCCAACACCGCATCATTCAGCATAACGGGAACAATCGCATGTTCGCCTGGCACCAGCTCAAAACCCAACGCAGCCATTTTCTCTCGAAAATATCTCGCATTATCAAAAAGCGTTTCGCGCAACTCAGGCGATTGCTCCACGATATCCAGCGCTTCCATTGTCGCCGCGGCAATCATGGGCGGCAAGGCATTGGAGAACAAATAAGGTCGCGCTTTTTGCCGCAGCATGGTCACCAACGGCTTGGCCCCGGCAATATAGCCCCCGGCCGCGCCGCCAAGCGCCTTGCCGAATGTGCCTGAATAAAGATGTACCCGATCTTCCACCCCGAAATGATGCGGCGTGCCTTGGCCGTTCGGCCCCATAAAGCCCACGGCATGGCTGTCATCCACCATCACCAGCGCATCATATTTTTCCGCCAAATCACAAATGCCCGGCAAGTTGGCCATTATGCCATCCATGGAGAACACGCCATCCGTGACGATCAGTCGATGCCGCGCATCCTGAGCTGCTTTCAACTGCTCCTCAAGCGCGTCCATATCATTATTGGCATAGCGGAAACGCTGTGCTTTACAAAGGCGCACACCATCAATGATGGACGCGTGGTTAAGCGCATCAGAAATGATCGCGTCTTCCGGCCCCAGCAACGCTTCAAAAACACCCGCATTGGCATCAAAACAGGCGATGAACAGAATCGCATCTTCCGTGCCGAGAAACGTCGATAGCCGCGCTTCAAGTTGTTGGTGAATGGCTTGGGTGCCGCAAATAAAGCGCACCGATGCCATGCCGAACCCTTCGCGCTCAATGGTTTCAATCGCCCGTTTTTCCAGCCGCTTGTCGTCTGCAAGGCCAAGGTAATTATTGGCACACATATTCAAAAGCGGCACGTCTTCGCCATTTTCACCACGGACAGTGATGTTGGCCGATTGCGGACTGGTGATCCCATATTCGGATTTAAACAGGCCTTCTTCGCGCAATTGGCTTAGCGCCTGCTCGGTGTCTTTGATCAGCTTTTTCGACATAACAGATAAATCTCTATATATTGGACTAAATCCAATATAGTGGAAACCTAGCTACTTGCCAACATCATGCGAACAAGAATTCTGATCTCAACGCTGAGCTGCGCCACCACCAGAATGGCCTTGGCGGGGCTGTCCCCAATATTGCGGATGGTGTGGGGCTGGTCTGCCCGATACCGCAGCGTATCCCCTTCTTCCGCCTTAGCCCGTTGCTCGCCCGCTTCAATTTCGATCGTTCCGATTAAGCAGGTCAGGTGTTCAAACGTTCCGGCCGCATGAGGTTGCGAATGCAGGGCGCCGCCCGGCGCCGCACTAAAGTCATACCACTCGATAGGCATCGGGGTGCGTGGCGGGTTCAACAGCTTTACCGTACACAGACCATCCTCGCTGCCTTTGGACGGCGTCGAATAGGCGGGAATGTGGGTGATCATGTGGTCGCTGGCCGCTTGTTCGCCCAGAGTGGACAAATCCAAGCCGAGCGACTGCGCCAAATTCCACACCAGCGTAAACGTGGGGTTCACCGCGCCGCGCTCAATTTGGCTCAACATCGACTTGGAAACACCGCAGCGCTCAGCAAGCATCTCCAAGGTTAGTCCCTGCTCCTTACGCGCTTTCCGGACCATTTCGCCTAGGTGCGGCGGTGGCATAAGTGAACGAGACATAAAGAGGCCTTCTTTAGTTTGAAACAAAAATACAATATAGCGGAATTTCGCCTTAAACAATGGTTACATTTGATTCTGTTGCCTGTGCCTCCAGCAAGTTGAACTCTGACATTTGTCAGGATTGCCGCCAAGAATTTTACAAACCAACCAACATTTCGATCGGCTTAATCACTGAAAGCGCTGCGTTATTGGGTTAACCAGGACAAACTTGAAAATTTGGTGTGCGGCGAATCGTCAGGTGGGTCGAAAATCAAAATAATTATGCTATGATTCAATATGAGGGATAACCTCAGGGGATGAAAATGAGTTCGCGTAAAGACATACATAATTCGGAATTGCCGATCTTGTGCCAAGCATGCGAAGCGCGCCATAAAGGTATTTGTGGCGCCTTAGAGCCAGAGCAATTGGTGGAGCTGGCACGGCACACCAGACAGGTGCGTCATAAATCTGGCGAAGAACTGATCGGCGATACTGAAGAAGTCAAATCATACGCAAATGTGATTTCTGGCGTGGTCAAGCTGACAAAGATGCTCGCAGATGGCCGTCAGCAAGTGATCGGGTTGCAGTTCGCACCCGACTTCTTGGGCCGCCCTTTTGCCGAGGAAAGCCGCCTGAGCGCAGAAGCCGCATCCGGCGTCAATTTGTGCAAGATTCCACGCTCTGCGTTGGAATCTATGATCAAATCATCACCCGAGCTTGAACATCGCTTGCTGATGCAAACGCTGAAAGAGCTGGACGAAGCCCGCGAGTGATGGTGACCTTGGGCCGCAAAACAGCGTCAGAAAAGGTTGCAAGCTTTCTTTACCTGATTGCCAGCCATATTGATCCAAACAAAGACTTTACGGAATTAGAGAGTATCAAATTCGAGTTGCCGCTCACTCGCGTTGATATTGCTGACTTTTTGGGGCTTACTGTTGAAACGATTTCTCGGCAACTCACTAAATTACGCAAGGACGGGGTGATCGAGATTGAAAATAATCGCACCTTCTTCGTGCCAAGTATTGAGCGACTAGAAAATCGCTGCGGATAACACCCCTCGTGCCGTTAGCTTTGATGGCCGATCGTCGCGTCAAATTCAGCGCCACCTATTCCCGTCAGCAATAGCTGTTTGTAACGGCTCGTGTCGCCGCGAACCAACTGTATGGAGCGCGCGCGCATACCAATAAATTTCGCGACAAGTTTGATAACCGCCTTGTTGGCCTTGCCTTTTTCAGGCACAGCTCGCACCCGCACCGCCAACTGCCCCTGCCCGTCCACATCGGCCACCACATGACCAATTTCATCCTTGGCGGCATTGGGCGTCACCTTCAAAAACAACAAAAGCCCAGCGCTTGTTTCGCGCCAGGCTTTCAATTCTTGGACATCCATTAGAGTGCGTTAAAACGCATATGGCATCAAATATACTTGGATAATGCGCTGTAACGCATATATGCCGATGAACAGCACGATGGGCGAGATATCCAACCCGCCAATATTTGGGACGACACGACGAATTGGGTTCAGTACCGGCTCCGTCAGTCCATTCACAATCCGCCAAATGGTGGCCACAAACTGATTTGAATAGTTGATGACGTTGAATTGCAGCAACCAGCTCATCACGATCATAATGATTGCCACCCACCAATAAAGAGTGAGCACCATCATAATAATTTCCAACAAGACCAGCATAATTTTCTCCGCTTTGCGCTTTTTCTCCTCCTATGTAGCCATTTGCATCGCACATCACAAGAGCCAGCCCATCATGACCACATACAAGGTAAACAAGCCGAACAAAAAAAACCCGTGTTGTCCAAAAGCTGGACCACACGGGTTTGAACTTTTGACAGGATACGCAAAACCAAATTCCCATCACAGAATTCAGGCTGCACGAACCGTGCCAAACATAAACGCTTCATCTTCCTACTGCATATAGTAGATAATAATTGAAAGCGCCCACTAATTATCAGTATTTATGAACACGCGTTAAGAACTTAGCATCCGCATTTTGCGAGTAAAATTGCAAATTGCGACGCCCGACTTGCAGATTGCATCACTCAATATTCGCCGCTCTGCGCACTTCTGCCCGCAGCAAAGTCCGTTCCCGCGCCGAAACACCAATGAGTTCGGCCACGCGCCAGACCATATTGTCTTCCAACTCATGATTGTGCTGATCGACAAAAACCACTTGCCACATCATATTGATGATGGCGTGTTTTTCTTCCACTTCAAGTTGGTTGAGCACTGACGTGAAAGCATAAAGGTCAACCGCTTCACTGTTCTGCTCGGTTGCCAACTGGAAAAGGTTTTTCACCTCATGCGGACTCAACCCGTAATAGGATTGCAGCGTCTTTTTGATCGCATCTTTCTCCGCATCACTGCTTTCACCATCAACGGCAGACAAGTGGACCAACAACGCGGCGACACACAGTTTTGGCTCCAAACTTGGCATGTCGTCCGTTTTTTTAGCCGAGAATAGTTTCGTAATGGCGTCAAACATTTTTGTGCATCTTTCTTCCAAGCGAGTCGGATTAAGGGTAGAATATTTCCACAAAAAAAGGGAATTGTCCTTTGACCTCAATCGCTAACCTCAAATTATAAAGCAGACCTTCATGCTACGCATCACCCTTGCCATCGGTGCATTTCTTTTTTTGATGTCTGAGCTGATGCGCTTGCTGGCCCATGAATTTGACTCTGCAAATGCCGGGGTGCAACTGCTCGGTGCATTGCTGCTTTCTGTGGGTTTTTTGGCGGTTGCGTTTGGGCCGGAAAACAGCAAATTTAAGCGATATGCTGGCCTGCTGTGGGTGTTGAGCTGCTTTTTGCTGGCTTTTTTCGCGTTCGATCTCTTGGGATATGGACGCACCAGCTTGTTTTTACACCGCGACAATTTGTTGTTCTGGGCAACCCACATCGGCTTAGCCTTTAGCGCTCTAGCGTTGGCTTTTGCCCATTGGCAAACGCGACAAATGCAAGATTGGCACCACGCACCAATACTCCTCGCGTTCACAACGCTGCTGTTCGTGGGCGCACGCCTTCAGTCCCTGCCACTCAGCTGGCAATTTGTTACCAGCCTCTTTTGGGTCTTAAGCCTGTTTTATGTTACAGCAAATCGGCTAAATGATCGCGCCCGATAGCGCTAGACCAAATTCTCGATCGCGTGAGCCAATTCAATGTCTTTTTCCGACAAACCGTTGGCATCGTGCGTGGTCAATAATATTGTGACTTTGTTGTAAACATTGCGCCATTCGGGATGGTGGTCATGCTTTTCCGCCAAAATAGCAACGGAACTCATAAACCCAAACGCTTCGACAAAATCCTTGAATTTAAACTCGCGCTCAATTCCGTTCTTAACAGGATTGAAGACCCAATCCGGCAGCTGGCCGAGTGCTTTCTCGCGGCCATCAATATCTAATGGTTCAACCATAGAACTCCCTATTCTTTTTCTGTCGCGCGGCGCGGCGACTCGTCTTCATCGTCAAGAATACGCATCGCCGCCCCGTCTAGATCGTCATATTGACCACTTTTTAAAGACCACAAAAATGCGCCTAAGGCCAGCATGCCAATGATCAAGACGACAGGAATCAGGATTAAAAGAGGAGTCATTCAGCCGCCACCGCGTTAATTTTAGTCGCATTCATAGAATGCATAGGGAGATCTTTGGTTCCGTTTTTTTGGCCCAAACGCAAGCGAAGCGCATTTAAGGTGACCACCAAAGATGAAGACGACATGGCAATTGCCGCCAATAGGGGCGTTGCATATCCCATCACCGCCAAGGGAATGGCAACCGCATTATAGCAAAGGGCCAACCCAAAATTCTGTTTCACCGCACGCGACGCACGTTTTGACATTTCAATCGCAAAGTTCACATCGGCCAAACGATTGTGCGTAAAAATAAAATCAGCAGCATTTCGGCCAACATCCGCCGCGCTTGACGGTGCCATGGACACATGAGCCGCCCGCAAAGCAGGCGCGTCATTAATGCCATCACCCACCATCAACACCTTTTCGCCGCGCGCGCCCGCGGCAGCAATTGCTTCAACCTTTTGATCTGGGGTGAGCGCGCCATGCGCGTCATCCACCTGCAAAACCTGCGCAATGCTGGCCACGACTTGCTTACGGTCTCCAGAAAAGACCGCCAGATCATAGCCACAGGACTTGAGTTGGGCCAGGGCCGCTTGCGCATCTGGGCGCAAAACATCTTCAAAACCGAATCCAGCCACCATTGTCCCGTCGCAGGAAAGGTAAACCTCACTTTGTGCCGCATCAGAACCTTTGTATGTCGGATCGCAGAAGTCAGCGCGGCCCCAGCGCCACTCATGCCCATCAATCTGAGCCAGTACACCGGCGCCAGGCACTTCTTCCGCATCCTTTAGGGACGCAACCTGATGATCGCCAAAAGCACGCGCGAAGGCCTTGGAAAACGGGTGCCGTGACAATTGTGCCAATTGCAGCGCCCGATCCAGGTGCACCGCATCGCCAAAAATCTGTCCTTTTAGAATCGGCGATCCCAATGTGAGCGTGCCGGTTTTGTCAAAAGCGACGCTGGTGATCTGCGCCAAACGCTCAAGCGCCGCCCCATCTTTCATCATCACCCCGCGCTCAAACAAGCGGCCCGCGGCAACCACATGCACAATAGGCACAGCCAGCGCCAAAGCACAGGGGCAGGTAATAATCAAAACAGCAATCGCGGTGACCGTGGCGTGGTACCAGTCACCATTATAAAGGCCCCACCCCACAAAGGTCAAAAGGGCCAGCAAATGCACAAATGGCGCATAAATTTCGGACGCCCGATCTGCAATCCGTTTATATCCTGCGCGGCTGCCCTCGGCCGCATCCATCAATTCAATCATCCGCGCCAAGAAACTCTGGTGCGCGGCTTTTTCAACTTCGATCTTCAATGCGCCCGACAAATTGGTCGCGCCACCCAAAACCGAAGCACCTTGCACACAGCGCTCCGGCACCGTCTCACCCGTCACGAGTGACATATCCAATTCGCTTTTGCCTTCAACGACACGGCCATCAACAGGAATGCGCTCTCCGGCGGCAACTTCTAAAATCATGCCCACTTGCACATCATTCAGCTTGATAAATTCACGACGCCCATCCGCAAGAATCTGTACCGCCCCTTTCGGCGCCAGTGAGGCCAAACTGCGCACAGCTGAGCGTGCCCGCTCGCGCATCACATGATCCAGAGTGCGTCCGATCAGCAAAAAGAATAAAAGGGTTACCGAAGCATCGAAATAGGCATGTTCGCCGGACGTAATGGTCTCATATAGGCTCAAACCCAGCGCCAGCAACACCGCCAAGGAAATGGTACATCCATGTTCAAGCGCCCGTGGCGCAATGCTCCCCAAGCCGATCTGAAAAACACCTGGCCCGAGAAAAACACAGTAGGCACCGCAATCAGCGCCGAAATCCAGTGAAACAAATCTCGCGTGCTTTCATTGGCCCCTGACCAGATCGATACGGAAAACAGCATGATGTTCATGGCGGCAAATCCGGCCACCGCCAGCGCCAAAATCAGCTTTGAAAGGCTTTTATCCTTGCCCGGCTCTTCTGCATCAAGCAAAAAACAGCGATAACCTGCCCGGCCTATGGCCGCCACCAAATCCATCGGCACCGCGCCACCCTGGGCAGCAAACACAATCTTAACCCGCTTGGTGGACATGTTCACGCGCGCCGATTGCACCATATCCAAACCATTCAACTCGGCTTCAATGGACTTAATGCAGGCGGCACAATGCATTTCTGGCACGCCAAACTCCACCTGTCGCTGCCCAGCGCCTAGGTCAGCGGCAGCAGCGATAATCGCTTCATTGCTTATCTGGTGGCCAGTATCCGCTACAATTTGCGAACCTGCTTCCACTCCGGGTGCACAGCAGCTCATCTGTTTAGTCCACAAATAGCCGTTCGCGATAAACGAACGGAATTTCGGTGGTGCTGGTCAATTGCACTTCAACATCCCATGCGCCCTTGGCCAGCGCATGCTGCACCGTAAAGTCACCATTCATAGTGGGCAACAAGGTCACCATATGGTCTTCGCGTTCATGGCTGGGGCGCATCAATTTTGCCTCAACTTCCACCGCGGAAACAGGCGCGCCTTTCGCGTCCAACAAGCGATAACGCAAAACATCGCCTTCAACTGCGAAACTCGGTGTCCAGCCCAACGCATCTTGCGCCTTATTTGCCGCTAGCTTTTCATTAAAATGTTGGCTGGCCACATATGAGTTTTTCACCACAAGTCCCGTCCAACTGGTGGTCGCAAAATAGGCCATGATTAAGTTCACCGTGATGATGGTGCCAAAGAACAGGCCGATCACCATCAACATATGCTTGCCCGTAAATTCTTTTGGCTTTTTTGTATGCGCCATTGTTTGCTCCATCATCTTCACTCCCGTGGCATTTCAAATTTGACGGTTTCACGAGAGGTCTCATCGCCGAACACATCGGCGACAATAAAGTCAAACCGTACAGGATTTTCTTCCAATTGTTGAGGCATCGCCCGCACATAAACACGCAGCGGCAAAACGCGATCAGGTTCCACATCCAACACAATGTCTGTTTGCGGTTCATCAACCGAACTCGCCAGCGTCATCTCACCCCCGGGCAATCCCTCAATGGACAAGCGAATGGTGCGCGGCACTGGGGTCATGTTCAAAACTTTAACGTCGTAGCCGTTGCGCACAGCGCCATCTGAGAGCTGCACATAAAGCGGGTTGCGGTCATGCTGCACATTCACGTCCAAGCGATCCCGCAAGGACAAGGCCACCAGCATGGCCACGCCAATCGCGGCCCAGAAGCAGAAATATACCAGCGTGCGCCACCGAATGATCGAGCGCCAATTGGTGCGCTTCACCCGATCCAACAAATTGCCCGAATTGTCCCGCACTTTAGCTGGATCAATCGTGGCCGAACCCGACGTGGCAAGCTGCATATTCTCATTATAATCATTGAGCGTTGTGTAAGAAATCAGGCCGCGTTCGCGGTCTAGCTTGTCCATCACATTGTCACACGCATCAATACATAGGGCGCAGGTGATGCATTCAAGCTGCTGTCCATCACGAATATCAATGCCCATCGGACACACGGCAACGCAGGCGTTGCAATCGACACAATCGCCAACGGACTTGCCTTCCTTTAACGCCTTTTTGGAATGTTTGGTGCGTGGTTCGCCGCGCCAGTCATTATAGGTCACGGTCAACGAGTGCTCGTCCAGCATTGCACCTTGGATGCGCGGCCATGGGCACATATAGGTGCACACTTGCTCCCGCATCAGACCGCCAAAGGTATAGGTCGTCGCCGTTAAAATCATGATGGTGAAATAGGCCACCATCGGCGCGTCAAATCGGATCACATCCATAAACAGGGTTGGCGCATCCGCGAAATAAAAAATCCACGCGCCGCCCGTGGCCACGCCAATCAACAACCATGTGCTATGTTTGGCCACCCGTCGCCAAGTCTTATTGAACGACCAAGGGGCATCATCCAGCTTCATGCGTTGATTGCGGTCGCCCTCAAAAAAAACGCTCAACCACCAGAAACAGATCCACCCAAACTGTTTGGGGCAGGTATAGCCGCACCATGCGCGCCCTACAGTAGAGGTGATCAAAAACAGCCCCACCCCGGCCATCACCAAAAGACCTGCCACATAATAAAATTCCTGCGGCCAAATCTCGATGAAAAAGAAATAGAAACGCCGATTGGCCAAATCCACCAGCACCGCTTGATCCGGCGCATATTCGCCGCGGTCAAACCGCAACCAAGGCGTGATATAATAAATCCCCAAGGTCACAATCATGATCAACCATTTGAGCCGCCGGAAATTACCGCTGGCGCGCTTTGGAAAAATCTTTTTCCGCGCAGCATAAAGCGGCGGACGCTGACCCGCACGGTTAACCGCTTCCACGTCATGATCTTCGACGGGGGACACCCCATGGGAGTTCGTTATATCTGTCATGCTAAATGATCCCTATCCATCGCATTAAGGATCAATCTAGATTATTCTGCCGACACCAGTGTTGATATGAGTCAATTGATCTCGCGACAATTTGTCAGTTTGGGTTTGGCATCTGCCATCACCATTTTATGATTGTTATCAGGGCGAAAGCGCCCCTATAGTTCAAATCCCTTGCACAATGATGGTGAGCCCCATGGCAGATTACAAAAAGTCACCCGACGCCCTTGAGAAACTGACTGAAGAGCAGTTTTACGTCACACAGAAAAACGGCACCGAACGCCCATTCCAAAACGAATATTGGGATCACAATGAAAAAGGCATTTATGTCGACATTGTATCGGGCGAACCGCTTTTCATGTCCGCAGACAAGTTTGACGCCGGATGCGGCTGGCCCAGTTTTTCACGCCCCATCAACCCGATTGGGTGAACGAACATACTGACAGCAGCCACGGCATGGTCCGCACCGAAGTGCGCTCCAAACATGGCGACAGCCATTTGGGCCATGTTTTCGACGATGGCCCGGCGGAACTGGGCGGTTTGCGCTATTGCATCAACTCCGCGTCGTTGCGCTTTATCCCTGCGTCGAAAATGGAAGACGAAGGCTATGGCGAGTATTTAGAATTGTTTGAGAATTAAGAGGCTACATGTCCAATCAAGCCATCAATCTTGCCGAAAAGTTTGCAACTTTTACCGAACAATGGTCGCCGAAAATTGTCGCCAAGCTCAATGATTATGACATTCTGATCGCAAAGGTGGAAGGCGAGTTCACCTGGCACAACCACCCGGACACCGATGAGTTTTTCATGGTGATCGAAGGCGAGATCACGATTGAAATGAAAGATGGCGACGTCACCCTCGGTCCTGGCGAAGTGTATGTTGTACCCAAGGGCAAGGAGCACCGTCCAGTGGCGAAAAAAAGAAGCCAAAATCATGTTGTTCGAGCCTGCGGGTGTGCCCAATACGGGAGACGATTCAACCGCCGCGACAAAAGAATTGATCTAGTCCGCCCCTTGCCTTGATTTGAATTGCCGCCATAATGGCGGCAATCATTCTGGCGCCCACTAAGGCTATTTCATGCCCCAAACATTCCAATTCGCGTTGATCCTATTTGGCATAATGGGCTTCGCCCTTTTTGTGCGCCCGATCGAAAAGTCTTGGATCACCTTGCCGATATTCTTTGCTGGGCTGGGCTTAGGCTTAGGACCCGCCGGGCTTGGTGTTGTCGATTTGGATCTAAATGACAACACCATCCACACCGTGGCTGAAATCACCTTGATTCTCACCCTGTTTTTGGATGCGTCTAATATTCGCTTGCGCAATTTGAAGGCGCACTATCGGCTGCCCGCGCGCATGTTGCTCGTCGGCATGCCCCTCACCATTTTGCTGGGCACGGGCCTTATCATTGTTCTCGCACCAGAAATGCCCTGGGCCATGGCGCTGCTCACTGCGGCGATCTTGACGCCCACCGACGCCGCGCTGGCACAACCGATTCTGGCGGACAAGGATGTGCCGCCCAAAATTGCTGAGGCGATCAATGTGGAGAGCGGCTTGAATGACGGGTTGGCGTTGCCCGTGATTGTGTTTGCAGCGCTCTTGATGGCCAGTGAAACCGCCGGCAGCGCCAGTTTGACACCGCTCGGCATTAGCCAGTTTGTCGGCGCCCAGATCATCTTTGGCCCGATTGCGGGCGCGTCGATCGGCTTTGCCGGCGCAAAAATGCTGGACCTTGCAACCCACCATAAATTCACCCAGCCTATCTATGAGGGCATCTTTTTCCTCTGTGTCGGGCTGGCCGCCTTCTTTGGCGCAGAAGCCATTGGCGGCAATGGCTTTATCGCTGCATTTGTCGCCGGGCTCACCTTCGGCAACGCCAAAAAAACGCGCCACAAATTCATCACCGAATTTTTGGAGGGGGAAAGCACATTTTTGTCGATTCTCACTTTCATGATTTTCGGCGCGGTGCTGGCCCCAATCGGGTTGGCGCATGCCAGCTGGACAACACTCCTTATCGCCCTCGGCTTTCTTACCCTTGTGCGCATGGTGCCCATCGCGCTGAGCCTAATTGGCGAGAAGCTTCATTTTTATGAGCGCTTTATTCTGGGCTGGTTTGGCCCCAAGGGATTGGCCTCAATCCTTTTTGCCCTGTTTGTTGCGGAGAATTATGACCTACCCCTCATTGATGAGATGTTGGCCTGTACGGTGCTGACCGTCGGGCTTTCAATCCTATTTCATGGGCTCAGCGCCCGCCCGCTCGCCCATCACTTCGAACAAACAATGCAGAAAGTCAAAAAGCCATGAGCAATTGGTTCGCCCCCGCCACCCTTGAGGCAAAAACGGCCAAGCTGGTGCCCCTAAGCCACGATCATCTAGCCGACTTGCAAACCGCGTCCGCCGAAGGCGATTTGCATAAGCTCTGGTACACAAGCGTGGCCAGCCCCGAAAAAATGGAAGCGGAAATTGATCGACGGCTTGACCAACAGGCTGAAGGCAAAATGTTACCCTTCAGTGTGGTCGACCAACGCACCGGTAAAGCTATCGGACAAACCACATTCCTCAATCTCGACCCAATGCACCGCCGGGCGGAAATTGGTGCCACCTGGTATGCCAAGTCGGCCCAACGCTCACCCATCAACACCGAATGCAAATTAATGCTGCTGGGCCATGCTTTCGAGGACATTAAAGTGAATGTGGTGGAGTTCCGCACCCATCATTTGAACCATCAAAGCCGCCGCGCTATTGAGCGGCTAGGCGCACAGCTCGATGGCGTCTTGCGGAACCACATGATCTTGCCCAATGGCACCATGCGCAACACGGCAGTTTATTCTGTGCTGCCGCATGAATGGCCATCGGTGAAAGCCAATCTGCAATGGCAACTGGAAAAACCGCGCGATTAAATCAGTCCCCTGCGGACATGCCGATCTGTGCGCGTTCCGCTTCTGATTTTAGCGAAAAATCCATACCGCGATAGTCATCGCCACCCTCACCGCACAAATAGGCGATGGCTTTGGCCACCCAGTCGGGCGAAATATGCACTGAGGGGTCTAACGCACTGACGGGATTGATCCCAGAGGCTTTGATTTCAACTTGCATCTGTGTTGCAACGGTACCGGGGCTCAACCCGATCGAGCGGATGCCCTGGTTGCGATATTCTTTGTCCAATGTGCGTGTGAGCTGCAGCAAACCTGCTTTGGTGGCGCAATAATGGCTCCAGCCTTCCAGCGCCCCGTAGGCGGCACCAGAACTGATATTGATCACCGTACCGGCCTTTTTCGCCAGCATTTGCGGCAGCGCGGCGTGGATAAAATAGTATGGGGCTTTTAAATTCACATCGACCATTTGCGACCACGCGTCAGGATCACTGTCACCAATCCGCGCAATGGGATCAATCAATCCAGCATTGTTGATCAACACATCGATCCCGCCCATCTCCGCCGCAAGATCAACAGCCTGTTGAACCACCGCTCGATCTGCCACATCACCCGCCAAATAGTGCACGCGCGTACTGTCGGGGCTAAGCTTTGCCGCCAGGTCCGCTAAACTATCTTCTGACCGCGCCACCAAAACCAGATTTGCCTCAAATTCGAACAGATGTCGCGCCGTAGCCGCCCCAATGCCGCGGCTGGCACCGGTGATCAAAACTGTTTTATCATTGAAATCCATATGTATTCTCCTCAGCTGGCCGAACCTTATCCCCAACAGTATGTGCAATAAAGTCATTTCAATGCATGAGTTTATTGCTATACTTACAATAATGCAGATCGAAGATTTAGAAATAGCGGTAGACGTGGCGCGGTGCAAAAGCTTCGCCCAGACCGCCCGACAGCGCAATACTGACCCTAGCAATATAACCCGCGCCGTGGCGCGGCTGGAAGATCAATTGGGCTTCCAATTGTTTCAGCGCTCCACCCGCCTCGTTAATCTCACCGACAAGGGCCAGCAATATCTTGATCAAATCGAGCCTCTGATCGACGGGCTCAAGGAGGCAGCGCGGGAAGCACAGGCTCAAATCTCAGAACCAGAAGGCGAGGTGCGCCTGACCTGTTCGACGGCATTTGGCCATGCCTTCTTGATCCCTTTGTTGGCGCCGCTGCGCGCGCACTATCCAAAGGTTGTGCTCAAACTCTATTTCACCGATGACAATATGCCCTTGATGGAGCGCCAGATTGATCTCGCACTGCGATTTTCAACTGCCCCGAAAGGTAATTTTCACGCCATCAAAATCATGTCGCCGCACTACATTTGCGTCGGCACTGCAGATTGCCAGACGAAGATCGATCATCCACGCGATCTTTTGAGCCTAGATTGCATCATTCTGGATTTACCACCAACGCTCACCCCGTGGCACTTTGCACATCAATCAAATGGTGAGAAGCACATTGTAGAAACAAAGGGCAGCTTGACCATCTCAACACCTTTGGGCGCACTATATGCTGCATGCGCTGGGCATGGCCCTACATTATTGCCACAATGGTTGGTTCGCGAGGCTATAGAAAAGGAACAATTGGTCGACCTGTTGCCCAATTGGCGTGGACAGATGCACGAGACGCCATCACATCTTTGGTTGCTACACCATCCACACCGGCATATGCCGCAAAAAATCCGAGCGGTGCGCGATTTCCTGCACCAGCATTTGACGCAAATTTAGATATCAATCGCCTGACCAAACAAGGCGCGTGCGGCTAAGCGACAGCCCGTTGACGTCTTTCGAAACTCGAGCGGCCCCAATCGCCCAAAGATCCCATCACCTCTTCAAGTCCCTGCCCAATTTCTGTCAGCGAATATTCAACATGGGGCGGCACCACTTCAAACACTTCACGATTGACAATGCCATCTTCCTCTAGCTCGCGTAGCGTGAGCGTAAGCATCCGTTGCGTTATGTTGGGAATCGCCCGACGCAATTCGCCAAAGCGCATTGGCCCCTCAATCAAATTATGAACGACAATCAACTTCCACTTGCCCCCAAGCTTGGAAACCGCATAAACAACGGGACAAAGCTGGCTTTTGGTGGTTTCATCCATCGATTCAGGCAGACTAATTCCATTTGCACCCATTTTATCGCACATTTTTTTCTCCGCATTTTAAGGCCACAACCAAGCGCAAAGCACCGCCTTCGCTTTAGGCACATTTTTGATAGTATACTTTTTGTATCTACATATCAAAATAGTGCCTTCTTGCGATATTTATCCCGATGCACCTATTTAGGTCAAGCGCCTTCGGCATTGAGACCGTCAGGCGAAACAGTTTTGACCTATAAGGAATGTTCGAATGACTAAAGTTGCAATTGTATTTCATTCTGGCTATGGCCACACCGCCAAACAAGCCGAAGCCGTGCGCAATGGGGTGTCCAAAGCCAACGCCACTCCAATGCTGATCCCCGTTGAAGAGGCCGACAACCACTGGGATGACCTGAAAGATGCTGACGCCATTATCTTTGGTAGCCCCACCTATATGGGCAGCGTGTCGGGTGAGTTTAAAGCCTTTGCCGACAAGAGCTCCAAGGTTTGGTTTGAGCAGGGCTGGAAGGACAAAATCTCCGCCGGCTTCACCAACTCCGCCAGCTTGAATGGCGACAAACATTCAACCTGCAACAATTGTCTCTGCTCGCCGCGCAGCATGGCATGCACTGGGTCAGTTTGGGCCTAATGCCTGGCAATAATTCGTCCACTGGCTCTGAAGAAGATCTAAACCGCTTGGGCGCGTCATTGGGCGCAATGGCCCAATCAAATGCTGATCAGGGCCCCGAACATGGCCCCATTCCATCGGATTTGGAAACCGCGGCCCATCTCGGTGAACGCGTGGCCACAGTCGCCAGTCAATTTGCCGCCGCAAAAAAAGATTGCCGCCTAACACCGCCAAAACCTCAACCTCTTTCCCAAAACAAAAGGGCCCCAGCTGGGCCCTTTCTCAATTCTACATTTTGGTTGACGCCTATTGGCCACCACCGAGTGAGTGCACATAGACCGCCAATTGTTTAACGGTTGCATCACCCAAACGCTCTTGCCACGCAGGCATCGCACCATGTTGCGGATTGTTGATTTGCGCTGAAATCGCTTCAACACCGCCACCATATAGCCAAATGGCATCATTCAGACTTGGCGCACCGAGTTCGGCAATGCCGCCAGCATCTTCACCATGACAGGCTGTACAGTTTTCTTCGAACAAGGTTTTGCCTTCTTCCAGATAAGCCGCATCATGTTCATCACCAGAAAGGCTCGCCACATAGTGCGCGGTTGCGCGGACTTGATCCCGCTCCCAGAACTCGCCAAAGGCAGGCATTTGGCCAGCCCGCGTATCATCATCAGCTTCGTAGCGCACGCCGTGTGAAATCGTGGTGTAAATCTCATCGATCGTTCCACCCCAAATCCACTCGTCATCATTCAGGTTCGGATAGCCTGCGGCCCCTTCAGCGCCGGCGCCATGGCACTGAGAGCAATAGACTTTGTAAGCTGACTCACCGCCAGCAACGGCAAAGCGGGTGAGTTCTGAATTCTCAAGAACCGCACCAACCTCCATGTCTTTAATCTGCCCAACAAACTCCATTTTCGCTTCATCCGCAGCCGCAACATTTTTGGCCAGCTCACCACGGCTTGAATAGCGAGAATGCCGGGTGTTGCGCCATTGATCAACGGAATGGCGGGATAAAGGATCATATAGATAATGGCCCATACAATAGTGCCGTAAAAGGTCCACAACCACCAGCGTGGCATCGGCGTATTAAGCTCTTTAATCCCGTCCCACTCGTGGCCGGTGGTTTCAACGCCGCTGATTTCATCAATTTCTTTTTTTACTCATCGGCCTATTCCTCTCCTTGAGGCGAGCGATCATCTTTTAAAGGGATTTGGGCTGCCATTTCTGCGTGTTTTTTGGCGCCAGGGCGGAACATAAACAGCACCACCCCAACAAAAACCACGAACAAATACAAAAGTCCCCAACTGTCCGCGAAGTGTCGAAAAGCGTTGTAATCCATTATCTTTTCTCCCCTAGCGATAGTTTGCTTGTGCATCGTATGAGCTGAAATCAACCAGCGTCCCGAGCATTTGCATATAGGCCACCAACGCGTCCATTTCGGTCAAGCGAGTTGGGTCACCATCAAAGTCACCCAACACCGCTTTTGGATAGCGCGCTTCCAAACCATCCCAATCTGCATCGGGATCGGCTTGTGCCATCAAGTCGGCGTTGGCATTATCAACCATTTCCTGCGTGTAGGGCACACCCACACGCTGGTTGGCCACCAGGTGATCCTGCGCTTTGAACCCAAGATCTGCTTCCGCCAAGAAGTTGTAGCTTGGCATCACGCTCTCAGGCACCAAAGATTGTGGATCCTTCAAATGCTGGACATGCCATTCATTTGAATAGCGATCGCCAACCCGCGCCAAATCAGGCCCAGTCCGTTTCGATCCCCATTGGAACGGGTGGTCATACATGGACTCCGCCGCCAAGGAATAATGGCCATACCGTTCAACCTCATCCCGGAAAGGACGGATCATTTGCGAGTGGCAATTGTAGCAGCCCTCACGAATGTAGATGTTCCGTCCGGCCAGTTCGAGCGGCGTGTAAGGGCGCATGCCCTCCACTTCCTCAATGGTGTTTTCCAAGTAAAACAAAGGCGCGATCTCAACGATACCGCCAATGGACACTGTCACCAGACCTGCGACCAGCAATAGGGTTGCGTTACGTTCAATAACACCGTGTTTATCTAACAATCCCATGGTTCAACCCCTTATTCTGCTGGTTGCGCTGTGGCCACATGGGCAACAACGATTGGTTTTTCGTTGCGGGTTTTGCCTTTAATGGTCATGTACACATTGTATGCCATCACCAAGCCACCAACGAGATACATGGCGCCACCGACAGCCCGAAGGATGTAGTAGGGTTTCAATGCAGCCACAGTTTCCGCAAAAGAATAAACCAGGAAGCCCTCGGCATCATATTCGCGCCACATCAGCCTTGGGTGATACCAGAAACCCACATCACCGCGGCATAAACAACGATGCCGAGCGTGGCGAGCCAGAAGTGCCAATTCACCATGCGCATGGAATACAGCCGCTCGCGGCCCCAAAGACGTGGCACCAAGAAGTAGATCATGCCAAAGCTGATCATGCCGACCCAGCCCAACGCACCGGAGTGCACGTGGCCAATGGTCCAGTCAGTGTAGTGTGACAAGCCGTTCACAGCTTTAATGGACATCATCGGCCCTTCAAAGGTGGACATGCCGTAGAACGCCACCGCAATCACCATCATCCGAATGATCGGATCGGTCCGCAGCTTGTCCCAAGCGCCAGAAAGGGTCATCAAACCATTGATCATGCCGCCCCAAGAAGGCATCCACAACATGATGGAGAACACCATGCCCAGTGTTTGCGCCCAGTCAGGCAAAGCGGTGTAGTGCAAATGGTGTGGCCCGGCCCAGATATACATAAAGATCAGCGACCAGAAGTGAATGATGGACAAACGGTAGGAGTAAACCGGGCGCTCAGCCTGTTTCGGCATGAAGTAATACATCATGCCCAAAAAGCCTGCTGTCAGGAAGAAGCCCACCGCATTGTGGCCATACCACCATTGGGTCAACGCATCTTGCACGCCAGCAAACGCTGAATAGCTCTTGATAGAGAATGGAGAAACAGGCATCGCCAGATTATTCACCACATGCAACAGGGCAATGGTGAAAATAAAGGCAAGGTAGAACCAGTTCGCCACATAAATGTGTGGCTCTTTGCGTTTAAACAAAGTGCCCATGAACAGGATCAAATAGCCTACCCAAACAACAGTAAGCCAAAGATCGACATACCATTCTGGTTCAGCATACTCACGCCCCTGGGTAATGCCGAGCAAATAGCCGGTGGCGGCCAGCAGAATAAAGAACTGGTAGCCCCAGAATACAAATCGCGTCAGCCCATCTGAAAGCAGGCGCGCGCGCGTGGTGCGCTGCACCACATAAAGGCTGGAGGTAATCAAGGCTGTGCCACCAAATGCAAAAATCACCGCGGAGGTGTGCAAGGGACGCAAACGGCCAAAATTCAGATAAGGTTCGATGTTAAGGACGGGGAAAGCCAGTTGCAAAGCAGCAATAACCCCGACCAAAAAGCCAACAACGCCCCAAAATGTCGTCAGGATCACCCCTGCGCGAATTGGATCGTCAAAATAACCCGATTTATCAACCGGTGGCGCATCGCCAGCAAAGTCCACTTGGCGAAGAACATAAATTGTCCCCAACGCAAGCGCGAAAAACGCGACCCACGCGTGTGTTTGAAATAATACGTCTTGTGCAAAACCAGCCGCCACAAGCGACAGCACGGCTCCAAATGCCAGCAAGATCGTCCAGCCTAAATTTCTCATATTTCCCCGCAGAAAATAATCTCGGTTAAAGTTTAACCGGAAAGTCTACCCGGTTTGCCCCATCCGCAACTTACCGAGATGCGGTCGCCACCTCGTTGATCTAGGTCAAGGCCAAATAGAATTTTCAGCGCCATCATATGCTCAGTTTGGTGCAACCTTTTACAAGAACAACTCAAAGCAACATGAAAACCGATCGCGTATCCGTACAGCAAAAAAATAGAGCACGGTCGATGCTTGAGGCTTTGACGCCCATCAACATCAAATGGAAACGCTTTGCGCGCGCTTGGAATTAATCGCCGATCTTTTGCCCGATCAGGCCGACCCAACCTTTTGTAAATTTACAAGCGAAAGCATGGTCAAAACCCTATCTGAGGCTCAAGCGTTTGAGGAGAAAGAGCTTTTTCCAGCTCTTAGAGCCATCGGCTTGTTAGAAACAGACATGGCAAACATCATCGAGCAGCTGCGCGGTGAACATTATGAAGATCTGTGCTTTGCCGAAGAAGTAAGTGAAAGCCTGCGGGCGATCATTGAGGGTCATCCCAACCAATCAGCGAATGCCACCGGCTATATGCTGCGTGGTTTTTTTTGAAAAATTGCGCCGCCATATGGCTTATGAGCGCCATCTCACCGCTGCGCTAAGGCAAAAAAAAGCGCCGGGGCGACCCGACGCTTGTTAATTTTTTGCACAAAAGCCGTTTTATGAAGCTTTCGCCGCAGCGCGCGATGCCCGCTTACGGTCGTTGGGATCAAGCATGATCTTGCGCAAGCGAATGCTTTTAGGCGTCACTTCCACATACTCGTCATCGGCGATGTAAGAAAGCGCTTGTTCAAGCGACATTTTCTTCGGCGTCGTCAGCTTCACCGCTTCATCCTTACCGGATGCGCGCATATTGGTGAGCTGCTTGCCTTTAAGCACGTTCACTTCCAAATCATTGCCACGTGAGTGCTCGCCAACGATCATGCCTTCATAAACATCAACACCAGGCTCGATGATCATCGGGCCACGATCTTCCAAATTAAACATAGCGAAAGCAACTGCTTTGCCTGTGCCGTTGGAAATCAGAACGCCTGTGCGACGACCCAGCATCTTACCACGGAACGGCGCATATTCATGGAACACGCGGTTAAAAATAGCTGTACCACGTGTATCAGAAAGCAATTCTGGCTGATAACCGATCAAGCCGCGCGTGGGCACATGGAACACCAAACGGGTGCGACCGCCACCGGAAGGCTTCATTTCGATCAGATCGCCTTTGCGCTCTGCCAGTTTTTGCACCACAGGGCCAGAAAACTCTTCATCCACATCGATGATGACTTCTTCAATAGCTCCATTTTGACGCCATTTTCTTCGCGGTAAACCACTTTTGGGCGGCCAAGGCACAATTCAAAACCTTCACGACGCATGGTCTCGATCAAAACTGACAAGAGCAATTCGCCACGGCCCGCTACATCATAGCTGTCGCCATCAACGCCATCGGTCACCTGCAAGGCCACATTGCCTTCAGCTTCAGCGTGCAAACGGTCGCGGATAACGCGAGATTGCACTTTGTCGCCCTCTTGTCCCGCCAAAGGACCATCATTCACGCGGAACGACATGCTCAGGGTTGGGGGATCAATTGGTTGTGCCTGCAAGGCTTCTTTCACCGTTGGCGCGGCAATTGTGTCCGCAACCGTCGTGGTGATCAGCCAGACAGGGCTACAATGTCGCCCGCCTTGGCTTCGTCCACCGGCACCCGCTCGAGGCCTTTAAACGTCAATACTTTTGAGACACGACCACGTTCAATCACGGTGCCGTCGCTGGACAAACCATGCACCGGATCATTGGGCTTGATGGAACCAGATACAATCCGACCCGTCAAAATCCGGCCCAGGAAGGGGTTAGACTCGATGGTCGTCGCCAGCATCTTAAACTCACCAGGCTCAACGGTAGGTTCTGGCACATGGTCAACCACCATATCCAGCAAAGGTGTCATGGTTTCTTGTGGACCGTTTGGATCTTCTGCCATCCAGCCCTGTTTTGCAGAACCGTACAGCACTTTAAAGTCCAACTGCTCTTCGTTGGCATCCAGCGCCACGAACAAATCAAATATTTCGTCCAGCACTTCGTCAGCGCGCTGATCAGGCTTATCAATCTTGTTGATGGCCACAATTGGCTTCAAGCCAATTTTCAGCGCCTTTGACAATACAAATTTTGTCTGCGGCATCGGGCCTTCAGCGGCATCCACCAAGATGATCGCCCCATCCACCATGTTCAAAATACGCTCAACTTCACCGCCGAAATCGGCGTGCCCTGGCGTATCCACGATGTTAATATGTGTGTCTTTCCAATCAACCGAAGTCACTTTGGCCAAAATGGTGATGCCACGTTCGCGCTCCAGATCATTGCTGTCCATAGCTCGTTCTTCAACGCGTTGGTTTTCGCGGAAGGAGCCTGACTGTTTTAAAAGCACGTCAATCAAAGTCGTTTTGCCATGGTCAACGTGCGCGATGATGGCGATATTGCGCAAAGCCATTTTATAGGTCCAATCTATTGGGAGTTTTATCTGTGGCTGCTTTACTGCTGATAGCGCTTTTGAGCAAGGTTTATTTGCTGAAACAACCGAAAAACCGGGTCTTAAGCAGCATCATTTGTTGTTTTTGGTAAATATGTGCGCCTTGTGCAACAACAGTTCAACCAAAAAAAGCTGTGTTTGACGCTATTCGCAGCGCTGAAATAGTGTAACGTACCGATCATTACACCACCAACGCCAGATCCATTATGCTCAAAGAATTCTCACCCCAAGCCTTGTTTATGGGCATGCTGGTTGCTTTTGTTGGCTTTGCCAGTTCATTTGCAGTCGTATTGCAAGGGTTGCGCGCCGTTGGGGCAAGCGACGCGCAGGCGGCAACCGGCTTGATGGCACTTTCCATTGCCATGGGCTTGGGCGGGATTTATCTCGCCCGTAAATACCGCATGCCCATTTCTGTAGCCTGGTCGACACCCGGCGCAGCACTTCTAATCAACTCGGGCCCTGTGGAGGGTGGCTTTGGCGCTGCAATTGGCGCTTTCATCATCAGCGCTATCTTAGTGATCATCGCAGGGCAAGTCCGGCCCTTTGGCCGCCTAATCAACAAAATTCCGTCCGCCATCGCAAATGCCATGCTGGCAGGCATTCTGGTCATCTTATGCTTCGCCCCCTTTAAGGCGATCGCCTTCAACCCCGCACTGGGATTACCCATTGTCTTGGCTTGGCTGATCGTGGGGCGATTCAATAAAATTCTCGCTGTGCCTGCGGCACTCACCGCCTTTGTGATCGTCGTCGTCTTGGCAATTGAGATGCCTGAAAACAGCGCGGACGTATTGGCTGCGGCCTTCCCGCCAGTCTTGGAGGGCGTAAGGCCCATCTTTAGCTGGCCGGCTTTGTTTGGCCTCGCGTTACCTTTGTTCTTTGTCAATATGGCCAGCCAAAACATCCCTGGCCTCACCGTTTTGCGCGTGCACAATTATGACGCACCGTCGGGCAGCCTATTTTCAACCACTGGCATTTTTAGCCTTATTGCCGCGCCCTTTGGGGCACACGGGGTCACCCTCGCAGCCATCACCGCCGCCATGTGCGCCAGCGAGGATGCTCACCCTGACCCAAGCAAACGCTATTGGGCCGCAATTATCGCGGGTATTGCCTATGTGTTGTTGGGGTTGGCGGCAGGCATTGCCGCGGCCTTCATAACACTTGCGCCAGCCATCCTCATCGAAGCTGTCGCAGGTCTTGCACTGATTGGTGCATTTGCTGGTTCTGCCAAAGCCGCCTTTGAAGCCGAAAATCATCGTGAAGCGGCGGCCGTTACCTTCCTAATCAGCGCATCAGGTGTAAGTTTCTTCGGGGTGGCTGGCGCATTTTGGGGATTGTTGGCCGGTATCTTCATCGCAACCGCAAATAATCTTGTGCGCACGAAACCTGAAAACCCGGCCAAAAAATAAAGGTCCCCCATCTGGCGCTGGGAGACCCTTTAATTCGATCAAACAGCAGAGGAACGGGAGTTCGCGATGCTAGAAAAATCAAGGACATAGTGCCTGAAATTCTTGCCAAAACTCAAGATGACCTAATTGATACCAACGGGACTTGGACCAAGCATCTCAACTGTTCGCGCACGGCGCCAAATTTGATTTAGAATTGAATGGTTTGACCAATAGCATTGGTCATTCTTATCCCGAATTCACCCAGCCTGCCCTGCGTAATCGGGCAAGGCCAATCTAAGTCCAACGCCAGATTTTGTGGCCAAGTCACTTGTTCAAGGGTCAGGCCTGAGATTCGACATTGTCCAAGGGATGCGCCGCCTCCCACTCAATCAGGTTGGGATATAGGCTAGGAAAGCAATAATCACTGCGTTCAACCGCAAATTTCCAGCGCAGATCACCCCGGGACGACGCCAGAACATCATAATGATTTGGGCCAAAATGCTGCACCGCCGTCACGATATCCACACAGCGGGCCACCATGCCAATGGGCATAATAGAAGAGGTTGAAAAGTTGCACGCGTCTAAGCCAAACCAACGGGCGCGCGTTGGGTCAGCGGTGGGGTTGATGGCAATCAGTTCCAGATAGATCGGGTAATTCGGCGCATCAAGGCGCCACAACTTATTGTGGGTGGCAAACAAATCATGCTCGCCACCGCCAAATGGGGCAATACCAAACCACTCCGATAGTTGTGCGGCACCGCGTTCCAAATCGGCAGTGCCCAACACCAAATGGTCTAGCGTCAACTTCATTTATTCTGATCGCGCCGCGCGGCGTAGGTTTTCAACCGCAGCCCGTTCAACTGAATAAAGCCTTGCGCGTCCTGATGATCGTAGGTGCCGGTACCTTCTTCAAAGGTCACCAGATCTTCAGAATAAAGCGAGAAGGGCGAGGACCGGCCAACAATGGTCGCACTGCCTTTGTAAAGCTTCAAGCGCACTTCGCCTGCCACCATCTCTTGGCTCTTGTCGATCAAGGCCTGCAGCATTTCACGCTCCGGCGAATACCAGAACCCGTTATAGATCAACTCGGCATAGCGCGGCATAATCTCATCTTTGAGGTGCGCAGCACCACGATCCAACGTCAGCGATTCCATGCCCCGGTGCGCTTCAAGCAAAATGGTGCCGCCCGGCGTTTCATAAATGCCGCGTGACTTCATGCCCACAAACCGGTTTTCAACCAAATCCAAACGGCCAATACCATGCTTGCCGCCCAGTTCGTTCAATTTGGTCAGCAACATGGCCGGAGAAAGCTTCTCCCCATTGACTGCAATTGGATCGCCTTTTTCAAACTCCACCGTGATATATTCAGGCGTGTCCGGCGCATCTTCCGGGTTCACCGTGCGTTGATACACATAATCAGGGGCTTCCACCGCTGGATCTTCCAGCACCTTGCCCTCAGAGGAGGTGTGCAGCAGGTTCGCATCGACAGAGAATGGCGCTTCGCCCCTTTTGTCTTTTGGCACCGGAATTTGATGCTGTTCGGCGAACTCGAGCAATTTGGTGCGAGATTGCAAATCCCACTCGCGCCACGGCGCAATCACTTTAATGCTGGGGTCCAGTGCCACAGCTGCCAGTTCAAACCGCACCTGATCGTTACCCTTGCCGGTCGCGCCATGCGAAATCGCATCAGCGCCCACTTCACGGGCAATTTCCACCAACCGCTTCGAGATCAGGGGGCGGGCAATCGATGTGCCAAGCAGATAGACGCCTTCGTAAAGCGCATTGGCGCGGAACATAGGGAACACAAAGTCGCGCACAAATTCTTCGCGCACATCTTCGATATAAATCTCTTTGATGCCCATCATTTCCGCTTTTTTGCGGGCAGGCTCCAGCTCTTCGCCCTGGCCCAAATCGGCAGTGAAGGTCACCACTTCACAATCATAGGCCACTTTCAACCATTTCAGGATGATCGACGTGTCCAACCCGCCAGAATAGGCCAACACCACCTTATTGATTTTCTTGCTCATCGGCTTAATCTCTTTGCAATTCGTGTCATTTGCGCCCCTTATAGATTTGCGCGGACCAAATGAAAAGCCATTCCCCCAAAAATGCGGCCCTATAAAGCGTTAGACAATTGGAATAAACAGCGGCATATGATGAAATCATCATTCGATGGAGAGACGCCAGCATGTTGGATATGTTCACACAGTTTGCCACGATCTTTTTGCCCAGTCCGGCTTTGCTGGTTGCCTTTGCTGTGGCCACTATTGTTCTGGCCATCACGCCGGGGCCGGACATGGCTCTATTTTTGTCGCGCGCCCTCAATTTTGGTCGTCACCATGGCTTCGCCGCACTGGCGGGCGCCTGTTCAGGCATCCTGATCCACACCTTGTTGGTGGCGCTGGGCATTTCTGTCCTGATCGCGACGGCCCCCACTGCCTTTTTGGTGCTCAAAATTGCAGGCGCCCTTTATTTGATCTGGTTGGCAATCGGCGCCGTGCGTGCCGGCAATGATGTGCAATTCAGCTTTGGCAAAAGCACCAAACAGCCCAGTTTGAAAAAGTCCTATCTCACGGGCGTCGGCATCAATCTGCTCAACCCGAAAATCGTTTTGTTCTTTATGACTTTTTTTGCCGCAATTTGTGGTAGCTGGCGACCCTTACGCGCCGCACAAATTGTTCACGCTCGGCCTGCTGTTCATCCTGATCTCGCTGCCACTCACCGTCGGCATGATCGCGGGCGCCGACTGGCTGTCAAAGGCGTTGCAAAAATCCAAATGGATCGGCCGCGCCCTCAACTATTCATTCGCTGCCGTCTTCACCGCTTTCGCCGCCACTATATTGACGGCACAAGCGCGGCATTAGGCCGATTAAGACGCCAACGCATCCCGCTCTTTTTTGCTCAACCGCTCGGTTTCAGATTTGAGCTGACCACACGCGGCGAAAATATCGCGGCCACGCGGCGTACGAACCGGGCTGGCATAGCCCGCCATATTGACGACATCGGCAAATTTTTCGATCTGCGCCCAGCTTGAACACTCATATTGTGAGCCAGGCCAAGGGTTGAACGGAATCAAATTGATCTTGGCCGGAATACCATCGAGCATGCGCACCAATTTTCTAGCATCGGCGACGCTGTCATTCACATCCTTGAGCATCACATATTCAAACGTAATGCGCTTGGCGTTGGAAAGCCCCGGATAATTGCGGCAGGCGTCCAGCAAATCTTTCAGTGGCCACTTCTTGTTGATCGGCACCAACTCGTCGCGCAGCTCATCATTGACCGCGTGCAAGGAGATGGCGAGCATCACGCCGGTTTCTTCACCAATCTTGGGAATGGAGGGCACCACGCCAGAGGTGGACAAGGTGATGCGCCGACGCGACAGGGAAAGTCCCTCGCCATCAGACATCAGCAACATGGCTTTTTTCACATTGTCATAATTGTAAAGCGGCTCGCCCATGCCCATCATCACCACATTGGTGACCGAGCGAATGCCCGCGCGCGGCACGATGCCATCAGTCGGGCGTTCGCCGCCGGGATAATCGCCCAAACGTTCCCGCGCCATCAAAATTTGCGACACAATTTCCCCAGCGGTCAAATTGCGCACCAGCTTTTGCGTACCTGTGTGGCAGAAGGTGCAGGTGAGCGTGCAGCCCACTTGCGACGACACGCACAAGGTGCCGCGATCTTCTTCGGGGATATAGACTGTTTCCACATCCACTGGCGGCATGTTGGGCTGCATCGGGTCTTTAAACCGGAACAGCCATTTGCGCGTGCCATCGGTTGAAACCTGCTCAGAGACAATTTCAGGGCGCGAGAGGTCAAACTTGTCGGCCAGATCTTCGCGCAAACCTTTTGCGATATTGGTCATTTGATCAAAATCGCTGGCGCCGTTGACATAAAGCCAGTTCCACAATTGTGAAATGCGCATTTTGCGCTGCTTTTCAGGCAAGCCCAATTCTTCCAGCGCGGCGGCCAGATCATCACGATCCATCCCCACCAAAGCCGGTTTGGTCGCGGTCTTCACATTGGCGTTTGCAATATCTAGGCTGATCGACATCTTGATACCTCATCAATTCAGAGGCGAGCCAATACCAGAACCTAGGCCAAAAGGCAAAGAATTTAGGATATAGACCCGCTAGCTGCAGGCGTTGTCAATGGCGCGCATGGAGGCCGTGGCCCCGGAAAGCGAAAACACCATGCGCACTTTGGTGCCGCGTGCATCTATGCCTTCCACCACCATGGTGGTTCCGCGCCGCATGGCAGCGGCCATATCTGCACTTTGGCTAACATCTTCCAGCCACGCAGAATCTCCCTGCGTAAACAAGGAGTAAGATTGGCTGCCAATTCGTGCTGCGGCCAAGCTGTCAGTTTGAAAATCAAACCCTGCGACAAGGTTGATCTCATGACGCACGCCTTCATTTGGCCGATGCGTCACATAAAAATAGGGATCGCCCATGCCCTCTAACTGCGGTTCAATCTCAACAGGTTTTGAATGCACAAAGCAAAGATTTGTCGCTGATTTAACGGTTGAATAAGCAGACCAAGCCTTAAAGTCGCCAAGCGATTGCACAGATTGAGCATACCCTGCCTGCCCCATTGCCAGCACCATGATTATGGCCACAAAGCCCAATTTGATCAGCACGCATTGAGAAAGCCAATATTTACCTGTGCGCATAAAACTTGCCTATTTCGTTCGCTTGACTAGTTGGGGTTAAAGCACAGCTTGGTCGAAAATGCACCCCAAAACGCGCCAAAGCGCGAAACCGGTTCGCGCTTTGGTATGAAGATGTTTCCCACTATCGGGTTAATTGCATTCTTTATCGATTGCGTTCATCGCTGCGGTGACGCCAGACAATGAATACGTGTCGGTTGTGCGTGTTCCGCGTGTGGAAATGCCGCGCACAACCATTTCAGAGCCGCGTTTCATCGCAGCAACAAAGCTTGGCTCATCCGCAGTAGACGCCAACCACCCCGCTTCTTGTTCGCTATCGGTCACCATCGGATAGGCTTTGCCATCGACGGTGGCGCTTGCCTCTGCGCCTGGCTTGAACGGATAGCCGATCAAGGTCGCAACTTCATTGCGTTTGCCAGTGCCCATGCGGTGCGTCACCAAAAAGTGAATTGGGCTGCGCGTTACATTGGTAGGCTGTGCGTCCTGAGGCTGCGAAGAGATATAGCAAATCTTGCCCTTGCTGTCCTGATCGGTCCACGCAGTCCAAAAATTGTAGGTACCAACCTTGGTCGCCGCTGCTTGTGCCGCGCCCGTTGAAAGAACGCCCACCATCAGCGCAATACCTGCTTTAAGCGCAAATTTTTTCATTTGTTTTGCTTCAATCATTCCTTTGGGTCCTTTGTCCAATTACCCACGTTCCCGCTTATTATCCGCCAATGAGGGTTACCAAGCCGCAAACATTTGCAGCATTTTAATCAAATTCTCAACATAAGCGGAAATTTGACCTTAATTTGGCATATGTCTATCGATACACTCTGTTTCACAATTCAAAGTGAACGAAGCGTTAAAACCAGCCGGCAAAGGAGCCGAAATGTCCACTTTCCCCAACTCGATTTTGCTGGTGTGCCTTGGAAACATATGCCGTTCACCCACCGCGCACGCTGTGTTGCAGCAAATGGCACAACAACAAGGCATGAATTTGACCATCGATAGCGCCGGCACCGGTGATTGGCATATTGGCCACCAACCGGATGAACGGGCGATGAACGCAGCCAAAACCCGCGGCTATGATCTTACACCCTTGCGGGCACGACAAGTCGACCGTAATGATTTCTACCGATACGACTTGATCCTTGCCATGGACCGTTCAAATCTCAAAAACCTGAAGAAGCTTGCCCCACAAGATGCGACCGCTCAAATTGAGTTGTTCTTGCCCTATGGCGACAGCCCAACGACAGAAGAAGTGCCAGATCCCTATTTTGGCGGCGAAGGCGGCTTTGACCATGTGTTGGATTTGATCGAGGACGCCAGTAAGAGCATTTTAGCGCGGTATCAAGGATAGTTCTGCGCCATTGTTGGTTTGTTTCTGTCTCACGCTATTCGATGCTGCGCATCGGCCTGCGGCGGCGCCAAACCTAGAGGTTTCGGGGGCCTCGCTATGCTCGTCCACTCCGTTTCCCAAGCTTGCTCAAAGTCAGTGTGTAACACCTATTGGCAGGGGTGCCGGGGTAGTGAGCAAGGCGAACGACGGCGGCGCGTAATAAACCACCGGGCGTGCAGGGGACGGGCGCGCAGCGACCGGTGGCGGCAAATTAGAACTGCGAAGCGAAGCTAAGCCGCCAGCGGATAGGCTTCTTCCACCAAATAAGGTCCGCCACCGATGGAGTCGCGTGCAGAATAAAGCACAAACCGCGCAACCCGGAAACGCAAGGGATAAAACGCTCCGGAGAGTTGCAGATGCTGCGCCATATCGCTTGCGGATAGATCTTTTAGCCGGGCCAAGGTGACGTGCGGCGCATATTTGCGCCCAGACGGCTCCAGTCCCAATTGCTGCATCACCCGCTCTTGCTTATCGTGCAACTGCATCAATTCAGGCGCCGGGTCGACACCCGCAAACAAAGCACGTGGCCGTTTTCCCCCAAACACACCAAGATGTGACAAAGTTAAATCAAACGGCTCCTCAATCGACAATCGATCCAGCTCATGCACAATTTCATGCGCGGTACGATGATCAACATCGCCAATATAGCGCAGGGTAATATGATAATTTGAGGGATCAATCCAACGCGCGCCGTGCAGGCCGCCTCGTTTTAAGGAAAGCGCGAAACCAACATCGCCTGGAATTTCCAGACCGGTGAAGAGACGGGGCATAAAACCTCCCAACCTTCTGATGTATAAAAACATCGCCTGAAACGAGGGTATCATGATTCGTGTAACAATTTGGCGAAAATTTTATATGTACCTCAAGCACTAAACCGACATTGCGTCGCACACGTACACCTTGAAATTGTCGAAATTCATCGCCATATTAGCGGCAAGATTATATAGACTTGGCAAAACGCCAGGAAAAATGCTGAAAGGGAACTCATCTATGGCAGAATATGATCGTCAAACAATGGCCTCAAGAGGCGGCGCTCAGGCCGCAATCGATGAGGGCCTGCGCGCCTACATGTTGGGCGTGTACAACTATATGGGCATCGCGTTGGGCATCACGGGTGTGGTCGCCTATTTCTTGACCATGCTCACAACAACCAGCAATCCCGATGCCGCCGTGGCGCAAATGGGCTCACATTCTCTGACTTCGTTGGGCGCAACCCTTTACGGGTCTCCCCTGCAATGGGTTGTGGCTTTGGCTCCTCTGGGCTTTGTGTTTGCCTTAAGCTTCGGCATTCACAAAATGAGATTTGCGACCGCACAATTGGTGTTCTGGGGTTTCTCAGTTGCCATGGGTCTTTCGCTGTCATCAATTTTCTTGGTGTACACAGGTGAAAGCATTGCACGCGTATTCTTCATCACCGCGGGTACATTTGGTGCCATGAGCCTTTACGGTTACACCACCAAACGTGATCTGACCGCTTGGGGCTCCTTCTTGATGATGGGCCTGATCGGCATCATCATTGCGTCGATCGTGAACATCTTCCTGGCATCTAGCATGTTGGCCTTCGCCATCTCTGTGATTGGTGTGTTGGTGTTTGTTGGCTTGACCGCCTACGATACCCAAAAGATCAAGGAAGAATATTTTGAAGGCGACGAGTCAGAAACCATGGGCAAGAAAATGCTAATGGGTGCCTTGCGTCTCTATTTGGACTTCATCAACTTGTTCTTGATGCTGCTGCGCTTGTTTGGCAATCGCGAATAGCGAAACCCAACGCAAAGCTGAAATTAGGATCCCCGCTTCATTTGAGGCGGGGATTTTTTGTGGGTGGTACTTTTTACGCGCCGCCACCGGTCGCTCCGCTCCCGTCCCCGGCACCCCCGCCGATTGGTGCCACACGCAAGCTCTGCATAAGTGAGGGGAAAGAGTGGACGAAGCCTTTAGGCTGAGGACCCCGGCCAACTTTTTGGCCGCCCTCGCGGAGGTTAGGTGCTGCAAGCACCGCTCAGCCGTGAGCGATAATTAAACGCGCCGTCGCAGGCCGATGCGCAGCATCGAATAGCCGCGAGACAAAACCAGCGAAACAAATATCCTAACGCACCAAGCTGATATCACCATCAAGCACTTTCAGCACCTGCGCTAATTCATGACCACGCTTTAGGACCTGGCCATTTTGGCCGACAACCCGAAATTGGCCCTGCTTGCGGCGCAAGCTGGGATCTTTTTCAATGCGGAATACAGGCATCTCGCTTGCGCGCTTATAAATTGAAAACACGGCCCGGTCCTTCAGCATATCAATGGCATAATCGCGCCATTCGCCTTTGGCGACATTACGGCCATAAACATTAAGAATGGTAGAAAGTTCATGCCTGTCAAAGCTGACATTCATGGGCGCGAGTGCTGATTTATGAGAAGATTCGTTGGAATGGACCAACCGAATGTGCTGGCTTTCGCCTTTGCTTCGAGATGACGCCAAATTTCACACCTTGTGGTTCAAATCACTTATGCGAATGATCGCGCCAATTGGCAAATGTGACAAGCCCCAAAATAAGCCCCAATTTAATCACATTTCCGGCAAACTGTTGCCGAATTACATCGATAGAAAGAGAGCATAGCCTCCAGTACCCAGCCCCTGAGCGGTTTGCCCCCAAATAAGCCTGCTCAGGGCGCTGGACCTCCAAAATCAGTTTGGATGGCCTCCAGATACCCTTTGCGCCCCCTTCTTGGGGGCGTTTTATTTTTGGATTGAAGCGGCGCCAAGAATTGGGCCGGGGCCACCGTCGCGCTTGGTTTGCACCAAAACGGCCAGGCCATCTGCACCGTCAACCAACAGGTCGCGCAGTGGCAGCTCAAGCTGGTGTTTGTCTTCACCATGCCACATGCCCACAGGCAAGCGGTTGCGCGCGATGAAACTATAAGTCAGCTTCTTGCCTTCATTTTCACCGCGACGAATGTCTGTTTCCGCCAGGGAGATAAAGGGCACGACCCAGATGGTTGCGTCGACATCTTCAGCACCTTCGCTGGTCAGATCGATCAGCAAATTATCGTTGGTGACGGCGATGTCCACTTGCACCTCAAGTTGCGCCTGTTCCAGCAATTTGTTCACATCCTGACGCCGCGAACCGATGGCATCTTCAGCGCCGTTGACAATTAGTTGGGGCGTGTAAACGCGACCCGCGCCGAAGGATTTGGCATATGCACGCTGCAGCTTTGAATATTTTGGTGCCGAAAACACATCTTTCCAGCAATATAGTTCCAATAGTCCACATGGTAAGCGATGGTGACCAAATCTTCCTGCGCGCCCCATCCCCGCAATGCTTCATCAGCTGCAGGGCAAGACGAACATCCTTGCGAGGTGAACAGCTCCAAAACTGCCTTTGGATTGGTCTTCATTTCCATGGCCGACGCCACGGCGGTAAATCCGGCCAGTTGCGCGGCCACCAATAATGCTGAGAAAATGTGTTTCATGGGAATTTTATTACGCCAAGCAGGCGTAACAAACCAGTCACATTGGAGTGAGCAAATCATTTTTTGAATATGAAACGATCCAGCAGCGCCTCAAATTCATCGATAACCGCCGTGCCGCCATCGCAAGCGCGGTACATTACTGCGGCATGCACCAAAAAGGCGCGCACCGCGACAATGTCGATTTCTGTCCCTACGCCATTATTGGGCAGCCTTTGCGCCAGAGCCTCAAAAAGCTCAAGTTCTATTGGCTCTATCAGCTGACGGCATATGTCTTGCCCTTCACCAACGATCAGACGAACATAAACGTCGTCGCGCATGACCAAGCCAAAGAAGGGGTCAAAGACCGCCCGCAACTGCGTTGCTGACTGAAAAACCGAGACGGCTTCAGTCCGTTTTGTGCATTCGGCAAGCTGCTGCGCAAACATCGTCGCTGCCAGCGACAATTTTTCACTAAAATGCGCCAGCACTGTACCTTTGCCAACCTCAGCTTGAGCGGCAATCTGGGTGATTGATATTTCATCGTAATTCTGCTGGCGCATCAGGCCCGCAAAACTTTCCAAAATATGCATGCGGGTGGCCTGCGCCCGCTTCTGTTTGCCTTCAACACGTAAATTCATTTTTTTCGGTTTATCACAATTGACCGCGGTCAAAAAGTGAAATAGTAAAGTTGACCACGGTCAATTTATCAAGGGTTTTCAACATGAACATTGTCATCATCTCCGGCCATCCCCGCGCCGATAGTTTCACCCAGGCACTTGCGCGAAGCTACCAAAAGGGTGCGGAAGCGGGTGGCGCAGCCGCGCAATTGTTTCCACTCTCGGAAATGAATCTAAACACTGAGCCTTTGGGAAGCAGGCCCAGTCAGGAAAACTGGACGAATGAAATCTACACCCTTTGGACGGCAATTGAGCAGGCCGACCATCTTGTAATTGCCCATCCCCTTTGGTGGGGCACCATGCCCGCCGAACTGAAAAGCCTATTAGATCGACTTTTGTTGCCCGATCTCGCCTATAGCTTCAAACAGGGCAACCCACTCCCCACCGGCCACCTCAAAGGCAAAAGCGCAGAGGTGATTATGACCTCCGACACACCGGACTGGTATTATCGCCTGGCCTACGGCAAGGCCCAGTCAAAACTGATGAAGAATCAGATTTTGAAATTTGTTGGATTGAAGCCGCTGCGCTTCACCCATGTGTCGCCCATTCACAATATGCCGGCACCCAAGCGGCAAATGCACTTAAATAAGGTGGCGGAAATAGCGCGGAATTTTGCGACCAGGCACAAAAAAAGCGCGGCTTAAACCGCGCTTCCTAGAGATTGAAACTGGAGTCGGCCCAACCTTTAGAGCCGCTCCAGTATCATTTATGCGAGCTTACGCAACCAAATTGCGCAACACATAATGTAAGATGCCGCCATTGCGGTAATATTCCATCTCATCTTCGGTATCGATCCGGCAAAGAGCAACAAATTCTTTGTCAGTGCCATTTGGAGACTTCACCTTCACGGTGACATCGCAACGTGGTGTGATCTTGTCCAAGCCCTCAATGGTGATTTCTTCGTCACCTTCAAGGTTGAGGCTCTTCCAGCTGGCACCATCTTTAAACTGCAAGGGCAACACGCCCATGCCAACCAGGTTGGAGCGGTGAATGCGCTCAAAGCTTTCCACGATCACGGCACGTACGCCGAGCAACCGCGTGCCCTTTGCCGCCCAGTCCCGTGAAGAGCCTGTACCATATTCTTTGCCACCAAATACCACCAACGGTTGGCCCTTTTCGGCATAGTCCATCGCAGCGTCATACATAGCTTGAACTTCGCCATCAGGACCCTTGGTAAAGCCGCCTTCAACGCCGGGCACCATTTGGTTTTTGATACGGATATTGGCAAATGTGCCGCGCATCATAATCTCGTGGTTGCCGCGACGAGAGCCGTATGAGTTAAAGTCTTTTGGCTGAACCTGACGGTCTTTCAAATACTGGCCAGCAGGTGTGTCTGCCTTAAACGAACCAGCAGGTGAAATGTGGTCAGTGGTGATGCTGTCGCCGAACAAGCTCAAAATCCGCGCGCCATGCACGTCTTCAATTGGCTTGATCTCTTTGGTTAGACCCTCAAAGTAAGGAGGGTTTTGCACATAGGTGGAAGATGAATTCCACGCATATGTTTCGCCGCCTTCAACTTTAATGTTTTGCCATCCGGCATCGCCTTTAAATACGTCTGAATAGCGACCCTTGAACATTTCAGGTGTCACTGTTTCACGTACGATTTCAGCAATTTCCTGCGCGCTCGGCCACACATCTTTCAAGTAAACTGGTTGACCATCTTTACCGGTGCCCAATGGCTCCGTTGTGATGTCAGTGGTCATTTTGCCTGCCAACGCATAGGCCACAACCAATGGCGGAGACGCCAAATAGTTGGCTTTCACGTCCGGGTTCACCCGGCCTTCAAAGTTCCGGTTACCGGAAAGCACCGAACAAGCCACCAAATCTTCTGCCTGCACGGCAGCGGAAATTGGCTCAGGCAATGGGCCAGAGTTACCAATACAGGTGGTGCAGCCATAACCAACAAGGTTAAAGCCAAGATTGTCCAAATCTTCCTGCAAGCCAGAAGCGGTCAAATAGTCGGTTACAACTTGTGAACCGGGTGCCAAAGAGGTTTTCACCCAAGGCTGCACTTCCAGCCCAAGCTCAAGCGCTTTGCGGGCCACAAGGCCAGCCGCCACCAAAACAGCGGGGTTTGAGGTGTTGGTACAAGACGTGATCGCAGCAATCACCACATCGCCATGGGTGATAGAATAGTCTGTGCCTTCAACTTTGGCTACAGGCTCATCAGTTTTTGCAAACTCACCCGCCAAAGCCTTCGCGAACTTCTCTTTCGCCTCAGCCAACACAACACGATCCTGCGGACGTTTTGGACCGGAAATCGCTGGATTGACATCATCAAGGTCCAGATAAAGCACGTCAGTGAACTCTGGATCCGCGCTGTCAGTGGTGCGGAACATGCCCTGCGCTTTGGAGTATTCTTCCACCAAAGCCACACGGTCATCATCGCGACCTGTGGTGCGCAAATAAGCCAATGTTTCATTGTCGACAGGGAAGAAGCCACATGTCGCGCCATATTCTGGTGCCATGTTGGCGATCGTCGCTTGATCTTCCAACGTCAAATTATCAAGACCTGGGCCAAAGAACTCAACGAACTTGCCCACAACGCCGCGCTCACGCAACATTTCAACAACGCGCAACACCAAGTCAGTTGCGGTGATGCCGTCTTGCATTTCACCTTCAAGCTTGAAGCCAATCACTTCTGGCAACAACATGGAGATCGGCTGGCCCAACATAGCCGCTTCCGCCTCAATGCCGCCAACGCCCCAGCCCAAAACGGCCAAGCCGTTGACCATGGTGGTGTGGCTGTCAGTGCCCACCAGCGTATCAGGGTAAGCGATGGTTTCGCCATTTTCTTCTTTGGTCCAAACGGTTTGAGCCAAATATTCAAGGTTCACCTGGTGGCAAATGCCGGTGCCGGGTGGCACAACGCGGAAATTATCAAATGCTTCTTGGCCCCAGCGCAAAAATTCATAACGCTCGCCATTGCGCTCATATTCGCGGGCAACGTTTTGCGTAAAGGCTGTGCCAGTGCCGAAAAAGTCCACCATAACCGAATGGTCAATCACCAGATCAACAGGCACTTGCGGGTTAATCTTTTGCGGATCAGCGCCTAAATTTGCGGTGGCATCACGCATGGCGGCCAAATCAACAACCGCTGGTACGCCAGTAAAGTCCTGCATCAACACCCGTGCTGGACGGTATGAGATTTCATGGGAAGAAGATTTATCCTTCAACCATGCGGCGCAAGCTTCAATGTCGGCTTTGGTGACCGTGCGGCCATCTTCAAAACGCAAAAGGTTTTCGAGCACCACTTTCAAAGAATGCGGCAGACGCGAAATGCCTTCAAGGCCGTTTTTCTCTGCTTCAATTAAGGAATAATATGTATAAGATTTATCGCCGACCTGAAGGGTCTGTTTGGCGTTAAAGCTGTTCAACGAGGTCTGTGTCACGTGCATTGCCTGTATGTTCGGAGTTTCAACCTGAGCTCTGGTCATTTTGCCAAAAATTCTCGGCAAAAACCAACAAGCGTGAAACGAGTTACCATTGTCCCCTAAATGGCGCTCGCGCGCTTTATAAAGAATAACACCGCCTCTTGCCAGCCTCAACTTTATGCCATTATGTGCTTCTCATGAGAAAAAAAACGGCAAAAACCCTGAAAATATTGCATTAAATGTAATGGATTTGGCCTGTGAGCGTGGCGGATTTGAAATTTTTTCCGGCGTTTCTTTCCATGCGTTGCCTGGAGAAGTGATTCTGTTGCGGGGGCCCAACGGGGCGGGCAAATCGACATGCTTGGCTACACTTTATGGTGCATTGCCCAAATCTTTTGGCGAAATCGGGTTTGAAAATACTAATCCTGAACGCGAGCCGCGCGAATATTTACACATCGTCGCCCATGTCCCAGGGGTGAAAACCACTCTTACTGTGAAAGAAAATCTCCTTTTTTGGGCTCAGCTTTATGGCGGCGCTGAAAATGTACTGCCGGCGATCCAAGCCGCAGGGCTTGAGGCGCTACAGGATTCGGAAGCGTCCATTCTCTCCGCAGGCCAGACACGGCGTTTGGGCCTCGCCCGCCTCTTGGTGGCCAATCGCCCGATTTGGATTTTGGATGAACCCACCTCTGCCTTGGATAAACAAGGCGATGAATGGGTGGCCAATTGATCGCTGATCACTGTGCTGGCGGCGGCATTGTCATCGCCGCAACCCATTTGGACATTCCAAATATCGCGCCAGAAGCATTGAAAACGGTGCTGATTGGGCAGGCCGCATGAAGTCCTTCCTTGCTGTGCTCACCCGCGACATGAAATTGGCCACGCGCATCGGCGGCGACAGCCTCACCGTATTGCTGTTTTACATTATGACCGGAGCAATCATGCCTTTTGCCATCGGTCCGGACAAAGAACAATTGGCCCAACTCGGTCCTGCCATCATTTGGATCAGCGCCTTGCTCTCCTTGCTTTTGGCGCTCGACCGTTTGTTCCGTATGGATCATGAAGATGGTTCGCTGCTGGCGATGCGCCAAGCCAGCCTGTCGCTTGAGATGATTGTTGTCGCGAAAATCTGCGCCCACTGGGTCACAACTGCGTTACCCCTGATTGTCGCAACGCCTATTTTGGCGATATTGCTCAATCTTGAGATAGATCAAACCTTGCAGGTGATTTTCACCCTATTGGTGGGCACACCGGCGCTGATTTGCTTTGGGGCGATCGGCGCTGCGGTGACTGTGTCGATTAAGCGCGGAGGTCTGATAGCACCAATCTTAATCTTGCCGCTCTCGATCCCTACATTGATTTTCGGGGTCAGTGCGGTTTCAAGCGGGGCGATTGCCAATGCGCAGGATGCGGCACTTTTGTTTCTTGCAGGGTTTACCCTGCTCAGTTTAGTGTTCACCCCGTTTGCAGCGGCACTTGCATTAAAAATGGCAGCAGAATAGTCAATGACAGATTCACAATCTCAAGATCCAACGCCACAAGATTTGGGCTTTTTCTCGCGCATTGCCCATCCCGGCTATTTCCTTGAATGGTCGCGCCATTTTATCTGGCCATTGGTCGCAATAACAGCCGTGCTGATGGTTTACGGCCTCTATCTGGCATTTTTCAACTCGCCGGCAGACTATCAGCAAGGCGAAACCGTGCGCATCATGTATGTGCACGTGCCCAACGCGTGGCTCTCCCAATTTTGCTATGCCGTCATGGCCATCGCCGCTGTCGGGTCGCTCGTCTGGCGCCACCCCTTGGCCGATGTCTCCGCCAAAGCCGCCGCGCCCTTGGGCGCAACCTTCACCGCAATTGCGCTGATCACCGGGGCGCTCTGGGGGGCGCAACTTGGGGCACCTTTTGGGAGTGGGACGGTCGGATGACCTCCACCCTGATCATGCTCTTTATCTATTTGGGCATTATTGCCTTATGGCGCACCTTTGAAGATCAAGTGCGCGCCGGGCGTATCATCGCGGTCATCACGTTGGTGGGAGCCATCAACGTGCCCATCATCAAATTTTCGGTTGATTGGTGGAACACATTGCACCAGCCCGCATCAGTTTTCCGCTTGGATGGACCTACCATGCCGCCCTCCATTCTGCTGCCGCTGTTCGTGATGTTCTTCGCCTTTTCATTCCTGTTTTTGGTGCTGCATCTGATCGCCATGCGCACAGAAATCTTGCGCCGCCGCGCCCGCGCGATTGAACGGCAATATGCACAGCAATTAAGGACCAGAAGCCATGATCGAGTCAGGCCAACATCTCGAATATATTCTGGGCGCCTATGGACTTTCTGCATTGCTGGTTTTTACAGTCGCCGTATGGATAGTGCTGTCTTACAAGAAGCAAAAAAAGCCGCTTGGAAACGCTGAAAGCCATGGGTCTTAAGCGCCGGTCTGAACGCACGCAAATCAAGCCGGAGTAAGCCACGATGAAACGTAGTTTGATTTTCGCGCTGCCGCTGATTTTGACCATTGGCCTGTTTGCCCTTTTCGCCAGCCAGATCAACCGCGATCCTGACGAATTGCCCTCTGCGCTGATGAACAAGTCTGCGCCAGAGTTTACACTCAAAGCGGTCGATGGACATGACCAACCCGGCTTTTCCAGTGCCGACTTGAAAGGGCAGTTGAGCCTTGTGAATGTTTGGGCAAGCTGGTGCGTGCCGTGTCGCGAGGAACATAAATTCTTGATGCGTCTTGCCGAGCGCGGCGACATTAAAATGTTTGGCATCAACTATAATGATCAGCCGGAAAACGCGCGTGATTTCTTAAAAAAAACTCGGCAATCCTTTTGATGCCGTCGGCGCCGACCGCAACCGCCGTGTGAGCCTAGATTGGGGCGTATATGGCGTACCTGAAAGCTATCTCGTCGATAAGGATGGCGTGATTGTCTATAAACACACTGGCCCCATCAGCGAAGACAGCTTTCAAAACCAAGTGCTGCCCGCCATCACCAAGGCATTGGAAGAGAGCTAAGCCTCTTCCCCGTCCGGTGCATATTTATTCAAGATCGGCACCACCAACGCAAAAGAAAAGATCAGCGTGAGCGGCATGATGCCCCAGACTTTGAAGGCAACCCAAAAGTCGGTCGAGAAATTACGCCACACAATTTCGTTGATCAGTGCCAACACGAAAAAGAAGATCGTCCAACGCCATGTGAGAATGCGCCACCCTTCGTCCCGCAATTTGTAAACATCACCAAACACATAGCGCAACAGCGAATGACCAAATAACAGCCCGCCTAACAACACGCCGCCAAACAGCACATTCACAATTGTCGGCTTGAGCTTAATGAACGTGTCATCCTGCAAGTAAAGCGTCAGCCCGCCAAACACCAGCACCACAACGCCCGTGACCAATGGCATCACCGCAACGCGCTTCAAAATCAGCCAACTTAGTAAGAGCGAGACAACCATAGCGCCCATAAACCAGGCGGTGGCAACAAAAATGCCCGCACGCGCATTCAAAATGAAAAACAGCACCAGCGGACCAAGTTCGAGCACCAGCTTGGTCAGCTGCGGCTTTAGCTCTTCCCAATTCAGCTCTTCAGCGGGATTTTTCTCTTCGCTCATTTAAACCTCAATCTGTTTTCGGGCCGTGCCCACACTTTGCGCCAAATGTTCGGCCCATTTTTCAACGCTTAAGGACATACTGCCCGCACCAATGGCCACTTCAATCACCCGCACTTCATCATAGACCGAAGGCAGGGTGCGGCCAGCCACCCAAACTTTATCTCGTTCAATCTTCTTTTCAAACGCATCTTCCAAAGCGAGCTTCGGCGCTTCTATATGCACTTGAAAGCTTGGCGTTTCCGGCACCATCGGCACCGTGCGCACCCCGTCAATCTTGTTGAATTCAACCGCCAAAGCTTTGCATAATCGATAAATT
>LLEP01000016.1_pt1 | contig 77660 bp, 93 predicted proteins | sample 595871 | NCBI WGS metagenome assembly LLEP01 (sample SAMN02919316, study PRJNA255460) | bioreactor metagenome | biome: chemostat; feature: culture 2012_25.2; material: sediment; isolation source: day64 25degC chemostat 2012 inoculated with Wadden Sea sediment taken from... | place: Germany: Bremen ... | reverse complement strand
TGAAGCCGCGGCGCAAACCTATTTCGGCAAGTCTGCCCGAAACCTCTCACTCGGGGAATCGGCGATTTTGGCAGGGCTGCTCAAAGCGCCTCCCGCCTCGCGCCCAACAAAAATCCTGAAGGGGCCGCAGACCGGGCTCGCTTGGTGCTCAACGCCATGGCAGAAGAGGGCTACATCTCTGAAGCCGAGGCAAAAGCCGCAGCGATCGACCCCAATAAGCGCATTCGCACCCGCGTTACAGGCACAGAATACTATGTGGCCGACTGGGTGGAAACCTTGATGGACAACTATCTCGGTGAGGTAGAAAAGGATGTGATTGTCTACACCACGATCAATTGGGAGCTGCAAAAACAAGCCGAATTTCTCATCAAAGAAATTGTGCGGGAACAAGGCGAAGAGCGTGCGTTTAGCCAAGGCGCATTGGTATCGATGACACCCGATGGTGCCGTGCAGGCCATTGTGGGCGGTATCGATTATACAACCAGCCAATATAACCGCGCGGTGACGGCGCGCCGCCAATCAGGCTCCGCCTTTAAGCCCTTCGTGTTTCTTACAGCGCTCGAAAATGGCTATCGCCCTGACACAATTGTTGAGGACACCCCCTTCACCTATGAAGGATGGTCACCACAAAATGCGGGCGGTAAATATCGGGGTACGATCCAATTGCGTGACGCGCTCGCCGTGTCTTCCAACTTGGTTGCGTCAAAATTGGCCATCGAGCTGGGCCCGCAAAACGTTGCACAAACTGCATATAAGCTTGGCATCTCCAGCAATGTCGATCCGGTGCCTTCAAGCGCACTCGGCACCACTGGCATCTCCTTGTTGGAACTCACCGCGGCCTACGCCCCATTTGCAAATGGTGGCGAAGGCATTATTGCACGGGTCATTTCGCGCATTGAAACGGCTGATGGCGAGGTGCTTTACAATCACGAGCCTGCAGGGCCGGGGCAGGTCGTTGCGCCCGAATATATTCCGATGATGAACGACATGTTGGCCCATGCGGTTGAAGTGGGCACCGGGCGCAAGGCCCAGTTCGGAGATTGGCCGATTGCGGGCAAAACAGGAACGTCTCAAAAGAACCGAGATGCGATTTTTGTCGGCTATAGTGCACACTTGGTCACTGGGGTCTGGGTTGGAAATGATGATGACACCCCCACCAACGCAAGTGGCGGGAATGTGCCCGTCGAGGTTTGGCACGACTTTATGCAAAAAGCACATGAGGGTCTCGCCGTTGCCCAAATCCCTGGCGGCAATGTGCGGTTTGACAATCAAAATCTCCAGCCCATGACCCAGCGCCCCCAAGAAGGGCAGCGTCGGAATTTGGGTGATTTGATCAATGAGATTTTCTCGCGCTAGGCGGCGTCAGAGTTACTTGTCGTAAAACCGACACTCTCCGGCCCGCTCGGTACAATTTGTAGTGGATTTAGCTTTTTGACCGAATAATACCCGGCCTTGATATGATCAAGATTGACCGTGCGAGCCACACCCTCAAGCGAATATATCCGTTGGGCAAAGCGCAGCAAGTATGGATAGTCCTGTATCCGTTTCAAATTGGTTTTGAACAGGCCGAAATAGGCCACATCAAACCGCGCCAGCGTCACAAACAGACGGATATCGCTTTCGGTCAGCTGATCACCAAAAAGGTATGGCCCATTCTCGGTCAGACGTGTTTCCAACCGCTCCAGCGTCGAAAAGACCTCATCAAATGCCTCTTCATACGCCGCCTGACTTTGAGCAAAACCGGCGCGATAAACCCCGTTATTCAGGCCGTGATAAAGCCAACTATTCAATTCATCGATTTCATTTCCTAGCGCCTCTGGATAAAGGTCGAGTTCTGACGGCACAATCTTGAAAAAGCTTTGATTGAGCATGCGCAGAATGTCCGCGCTTTCGTTGCTCACAATCGTCTGGCGTTTTTTATCCCAGAGCACTGGTACGGTGGCGCGCCCGCTATAGTGGGGATCTGCGCGGGTGTATATTTGGTGCACATATTCCGCCCCATTGAGGGCATCCAAATCGGACCCGTCAAAACCGCCAAAGGTCCAGCCTTGTGCCGTGAGGCGTGGATTGACTACACTCACGCTAATCACCCCCTCGAGGCCCTTGAGCGCCCGGGCCATCAAGGTGCGAGAAGCCCAAGGGCAAATCAGTGCGACATAAAGATGATAGCGGTCTATCTCGGCCGCAAAGCCCCCTTCACCCGCGGGGCCGGGCGTGCCATCTGGGGTAATCCAGTTGCGAAATGCGGATTCCTGCCGCACAAAGCGGCCCTTTTTGTCCTTGGCCTGATAAGGATGCCAATCGCCCTGCCATCTTCCATCAACAAGCATGTTCGTTTCCTTTCTTTAAACGGGCGCGACCTTGTGATCGCGCCTGTTGTGCTTAGGCAGGCTGGCGGGAAAGCCAAGCCGGTGCGATTTGAGTGCCTTGGCCCAACATATAGCCAAATTGCACATTGAGATAAGCGAGCGGTTCCAAATAGCGCGCATTGAGCAGACCGCCCGTATCCACCGCGTCGAACCCGACCTGGTTCAAAAGATCAATTACCTTTTGCTTGGCCGCCTCGTCATCGGCGGCGACATAGGCGGGCACCTGTCGGCCCTCGAACGCCAGCCCCTGCTCATAGACCTGCGCAAAAATGGTGTTCAGCGCTTTGACCACATGCGCATTGGGCAAAAGCCGGGAGATTTCTTCGGCGGCTGAAGCGTCAAATCCGAAGGTCAGGCCGGAAAAATCGGCCTTGAACGGATTGGTGACATCCACCACCACTTTGCCGTCAAAATTGTATTTTGTTGCCAACTCACTCACCGCTTCAAACGGAACCGCGATGAAGATGATTTCGGCCGCCTCGAGGGCTTCGGGGATCGAAACCGCTTTTGCTGCTTTAACGTCGCTGGCCAATTGCTGCGCCTTTGCGGCATCGCGCCCTGCTACAAGCACTTTATGTTTTGCCGACAAAGTGCGGGCCAATCCGCTGGCGATGTTGCCAGTACCAATAATTGCATATGTCATTTTTCTATCCTTATTGAAGAGATTGTTGAGGAAAATCATTCGATCAGTCCAAGTTGACGGGCATAAGTGTCATTGTCCCAGAACAACCATTCATGGATCATGCGCCCGTCTTGCCAGAAGGCGATTGTCGCCATTTGCAGTTTGAAGGCCTTGCCGGTTGGCTCGATAAATTCGCCATTGCCAATGGGCATAGGTTCGGTGAATGTGCCTTCCATCACGCCGATCACAGCGGTCCAGTCGTCTGAAGCCAGACGCACTGGGTGGAACTGGATTTGTGTGTCGGGGGCATGCACGAATAGGCGCTTCAAATCTTCAATGTGCACATCAATGCCGCGGGTGGAATGACCGTCGGGCCAGGTAACAATAATGTCGTCGTCGTGGCTTTCATGGACCCGATCCCACTCCTGATTGGAAAAAAATTTCAAAATCGAGCGCATCGAACTTTTCCAGCAGCTTTTCTGCCGCTTCAGAGGACGCGCCACCGCCGGTGTAATATCGCTCAGGTGTAATGCCGCCCGGAATGGCTTCAGGGGTTTCTGCCAATGCAGATGTGGCCAGGCTAGCCGCCAGCAGCGTTGAGATAAGTGCTTGTTTCATCATTTTTAGTTCCTTTCAATTCAAGCGCCGCGTGAGTTTGTTTGCATTTTGTTGTGCGGCGTTGAGAGGAATATGATGGAAATCTTTAATCCGAAAAATATAGATATTGACGAAATATTGTCGCCGGTATATTCACAATGACATGGACATGATTGATGGGATGCGCACCTTTGTGGCGGTGGTGGAAGCTGGCACCATAACGGCTGCTGCAGACAGGTTGAATATTTCGAAAAAGCTGGCCAGCAAATATTTGGCCGCGCTTGAAATGCAGATTGGCGTCAAGTTGCTCAACCGCACCACTCGCAGCCAAAGCCTGACGGTGGCTGGGCAACAATATTATCTTGATTGCCAGGACATTATTACCCGCATTGATGAGAGCCATTCCGCATTGAAGCAGGCGGAAGGGCAACTGATCGGTCATTTGCGCATTTCGGCGCCAGTAAGTTTTGGCGAAGTGGTCTTGCTGCCACTGCTCGCCAAATTCAAACGGGAGCATCCCGAACTTAGCTTTGATGTGCGCTTATCCGATTCCTATGTCGACCTAATTGAGGGTGGTTTTGATTTTGCCTTCGCATTGGCGAGCTCAGCGACTCAAATTTGGTGGCGCGCAAATTGACGGGGTCGCACTTGTGGCTGGTGGCGTCGCCGACCTATCTTGAGCAATATGGCATGCCGCAATCGCCGCCGGATCTGAGCGATCATCTCTGCCTGCGCGATTCAAATTATCGTGGCGGTGCCCGCTGGCCCTTCCAAATTGATGGGGTGATGCGAAAAATCGCTATTCACCCGCAATTTGTGACCAACAGTGCCACGGCCATGCGCAATTTAGCGATGATGGGCGAAGGTATTGCCCTGGTGCCGGACTTTGTGGTGGCAACAGATGTTGAAGCGAAAAGGCTCGTGCGACTTTTACCTGATTTTCCCTCGCTTATCTTGCCCATCCAATCGGTGCTTCCGCTCAACCGAAATCGGCCCGCACGGGTGCGCGCCGTTATCGACTTTCTCGCCCGCGAATTGTCGAGGGCGCCGATACCTCAATAGATAAATGGGATCAGCTTTTTGGTGCGTGCTTCATAGTCTTTGAAGCGTTGCCATAGCGCACCCGTAAATAGTCGTCCAGCATCGGCACATTGTAAAACGCAAACAGGCAAAACAGCATCACGGGGATGGCTGCCCCGAGCCAGTGCCCGGCCACCAATGCATAAGCGGTCACCCAAACGATGTCGCCAAAGAAATTGATGTGCATGGCATAGGCAAACAGACCGCCTGTATAAAGCTTGCCTTGGTTGGCGGGGTCTTTTTTTTAAAGATATGCCGCTGCAATTCAGAACCCGTGTTCAGCAGGCATCCAAGGACAAACAGGCCGATGGCGAGAAAATCTACAAGGCCGAGCGGCGCGCCATTGGGCAGCACCAAAATGGCAAAACCTACATAATAGATGGCAAAAGCAGACGGCACCGAGAATGCCTCGGACCAGGGTAGCGTGCGCTTCATGAGGTAAAACATCATAAAGCCCATACGCATCAAGATGACCAGGTTAAATGCCAAAATCACGCCATAGCGCGTCGGTGCTGTATCAGGCAATGACCAGCCAACCAGATCGGCGATCAGCCGCCCCCCGCCACCAAACATGATCAAGACGGAAAGTGCGATCAGCGCCAGTTCAATAAAGGTAATGGTGATTTTTTTGCGGGATTGAATTGGATTTTGAACCGTAAAGCTCCATGGATCATTCTCCTAAAGTGTGGCTGGAATAAATGAAAAATCGGGCTGGCGCTGGTGAATGGCGGCGAGATAAATCTCACCTTCCATTTGTTGCAAATATGGTTTTGCCGCTGGCTGCAAAGCAGTTTCAATTTCGCGATAGTAAGATTGAATAGCCTCAGAGAATTTTTGATTTCGGGCCATGCTGTCAAAAAACAAGGCGAAATATCGCGCCAAACCATATTTGTTCAGACTGGTGTGGCCATCAAACATGGCCAAATAGCCGGTGTGCAGCATGTTGAGTTGCTCGCTTGCAGACGCGTTGGCCAGCGCGGCGAAATCAACCGCGTCGAACCCTTCGAGGAAAAAACGATGTAACACCTGATCGATCAAATCATCTTTCGATGAAAAATGATGATAAAGCGCCCCTTTCGACACGCCGGCTTTTTTGATGACTTCGCCGATTCCGACGCGTCATAGCCTTGCGCCAAAAACATATCGAAAGCGATCTCGAGCAATTGTTCTTTAATGGTAGGCATTAAAAACTCCACATACGTACAAACCGACCGGTCGGGTTGTACGTAGAGCCAAAATACCGCCGCGTCAACCGTTCGCGCAAAATTTGGATGGAGAGATTTTTTTTAGCGGGTGAGTTGATAGCGCATGAGCTCGCGCCCATGAAGTTTCAACCAATCATGCCCACGCTTCATATCGGGCAAAGTTTCCTTCACGGTGCGCCAGAAGCGCGGTGAATGGTTCATTTCGCGCAAATGGGCAACTTCATGCGCGGCAACATAATCCAGCACAAATGGTGGCGCCAACACCAGTCGCCACGAAAAATTAAGCTGACCTGAGGAGCTGCAAGAACCCCAGCGGCTGGTTTGATCTCGTATGGTGATGCCTTTGGGTGACAAGTTCAATTGTTTCGCGTGCACGCCAACACGCACCGACAAGTCACGTCGCGCTTCAGCTTTCAGCCAATCACCCAGCTTTCGGGCAAAATGTTCTGGCGCGCCTGGCACTTCAAGCTGCTGTGCCTCTCGGTCATGAGCAACTAGCCCGCGCAGTGTTCCTGTTGGCGTTAATTGGTGCAGTTCGCCTCTAAGCGGTAGCGCCATGCCAGGCGATAGAATTGCAGGGGGCTGAACTTGGTCAAGGCGGTCGCTTAACCAATCATGGTGGCGGCGCACGAAATCTTGCGCATCGCGCCAATTGCCGCGTTTCGGCACAGTCAGCACCACGCCTTTTTTGGCATGCAGCGACAAGCGATAGTGCTTTGCCCGCACGTTCTGACTGACGAAGATTTCAACTTCGCCCGCATCAAGATCAATATGTAGTTTTTCGGGAATCGCGGCGCGACGTTTCAGCATCATGGAAAGAATTTCGCTCAAAACGGACTGCTTTGGCAACAAAAAAGGCACCCTAGATTTTAGGGCGCCAGATCAAAACAAGATCAAAGTTCTTTGGGGGTCAGGGGCCTTGCGCTTTTGTTCGGGGGCAAGCGCAAGGGCGGGGGAGAAGGCAAGTACAATCTTAATAGTCGTCTCGATCTTTGCGGTCATCGCGGCGTGAAGATCGATCATCTTCATCATCGTGACGCTTTGCGCGGTGATCGGATTTAAAGCGGTCAAACTCTTCGCGATCACGGGCCATATGAAGATTGCGCAAGAACTCTTCAAATTCCGCACGTTCTTCCTCTAGCGCGCCCGTTCTTCATCAATGCGACGAAACTCAGCTTCGCGATATTCGTCAAATGCAGCATTGCCAGTAGCTTGGCTGCGGTAACGTTTGCCGCGACAGCCTTTCATTTTATGCTTTTGCTTGTGCATCCATTTCTCAGCTTTGTCGCTTGAGCCGCCCCAGTGCTCGCCCCACAAAATGTAGAACAACATGGCCATGCCAAGCGGCCAGAAAACAATAAAGCCAAGGACCATAAGACCAATGGTTAGGGGAGACCATTCTGGTTTAATCAACTGTGTGCTCATTTTATCACCTCTTCATCAACGATGACTTAGATTTGGGGGTGATTTTGCTGGCTTCAAGCACCAATTTTTTGCAAAAAGGGTCTTGAAAATGGCCAAAACAACGCCCACCACGCTCAAAATCCAAGGTTTTGGGCGAAATAATTGCGTCAGATGACGGCTTTTAAGGAGCAAAATGTGACAAAACGAGAAAAATCGGAGCCTGATTTGGCCTATAGTGCGCACCACAGATTGCGGCTAGAGACCCTGGTGAGGCTGCGGTGGCTAGCTGTAGCAGGCCAAAGCGTTGGGGTTTTGGTGGTGGCATTTGTGCTAAATTATGAGGTGCCGCTGGCGGCCTGCTTCACCCTGATCGCCATGTCTGCATGGCTAAATGTATTCTTTCTGGTGCGGTTTCCGGCAACCTTACGGTTGCGCTCGCAATTCTCTGCGGCCCAATTGGCCTATGATTCGGTGCAGTTGGGAGGCCTTCTCTATCTTACTGGTGGTTTATACAATCCCTTTGCGTTGCTTTTGCTCGCCCCGGTCAGCGTGTCAGCAACCACCTTGCCCCAAAAGTGGACCTTGGCGCTAAGTGGCTTGGCCATAGCGATTATCACTTTGTTGGGGCCATTCCATTTGCCATTGCCGTGGTCAGGTAACGAACCCTTCCTAATCAACAATCTTTATGTGTTCGGCATTTGGGTGGCGCTGGTGTGCGGCGTGGTGTTCACCGCAGCCTACACCAACCGAGTGGCACACGAAGCTCGGCAATTGGCCGATGCCTTAAGCGCCACGGAGTTGGTATTGGCACGCGAGCAGCATCTTTCTGCGATCGATGGGCTAGCGACGGCTGCAGCCCATGAGCTTGGCACGCCACTTGCGACAATTGCCTTGGCAGCAAAGGAAATGCAAACTGATCTCGATGACCCAAAATCGTTGCAAAAAGATCTTGAGCTGATCACCGAACAGGCCACGCGTTGTCGTGAGATTTTGCAAAAGCTGCGCAATTTGAACACACATGAACAGCATTTCTTCGTTTTAAGCGCCAGTGATTTGGTTGCAGAGGTGGCTGAGCCGCAACGCTTTTTTTTGGTATTAATATCGAGGTGGACGCGCAAGGTGACGGCGCCCCGCCAAACTTGGCGCGAAACTCCGGCCTAATATACGGCTTGGGCAATTTGATCGAAAATGCGGTCGATTTTGCTGAATCACGGGTTGAGGTCAGCGTGCGGTGGACGGACCGGAAGCTTGAGATCTCCATTTGCGATGATGGGCCCGGGTTTACCCAAGACATGCTGATGCGCATGGGCGAGCCTTACCTCACGACGCGCCCGAAAGATGTTAAAGATAGCGACCCCACTGAACCTGGGGGGCTCGGCTTGGGCATTTTTATTGCGAAGACCTTACTTGAGCGCACAGGCGCCCAATTAGATTTTTTTTCAATCGCGACGAAGGACGCCATGCCTGCGTCAAAATAGCATGGCCAAGACAGGTGATTGAACTAACTGAGTGATTTAAACGTACGAAGTGAGGTGGTTTTGACCTTTCGGTTGAAATAATGCCATAAAGCATCCATTGCGAGGATATGACAATGACGAGCGTCCCAGAACTTTTGGACAAAGACCTGTCCTTACTTCTTGTCGATGATGACAAGCCATTTCTAACGCGACTTGAGCGCGCCATGCAAAAGCGCGGCTTCGATGTGCGCACGGCTGATAGCGTCGCTGCAGGCATGGCACAGGTCAAATCCAATCCCCCAGCCTTTGCAGTCGTTGATATGCGTTTGGAAGATGGTAACGGGTTGGAAGTGGTCTCAACCCTGAAGGAGAAACGGCCGGACGCGCGCGCAGTTGTGCTCACTGGATATGGAAATATAGCGACCGCGGTGACAGCAGTTAAATTGGGTGCGGTGGACTACCTCGCCAAGCCTGCGGACGCGGACGATGTCTTTAAAGCGCTGATGGCGCATGAAGATGAGATTAAGGCTGACCCACCAGAAAATCCAATGTCTGCCGACCGGGTGCGCTGGGAACACATTCAGCGGGTCTACGAATTGTGTGATCGCAACGTGTCAGAAACGGCGCGTCGTCTCAACATGCATCGCCGCACCTTGCAACGGATTTTGGCCAAACGCGCCCCGCGCTAGAGAAAAAAAGCGCCACCCCAGCCAGATTATCTTTTTTCCGTTGGCGCCTGCTGCTAAGCTGATGCCTATTCAGCAGGAAAACGGGTGCAGGGGTTTGTTTCATGGGCGTTGTTTTGTCATTTCACGGGGCCGCAGGCACGGTCACAGGGTCGTGTTATCGCGTCACCCATCCAAACGGCCAATTTCTTGTCGATTGCGGCTTGTTCCAAGGCAACAAGGCGGTGCGGGCGCTTAACGATAAGCCTTTCCCTTTTGATCCCGCAAAGCTGGATTATGTGCTGTTGACCCACGCACATATTGACCATGCAGGTTTACTTCCAAAACTGGTGAAGCACAAATTTGCGGGGCCAATCCACAGCACGGCGCCGACCATGGGCCTGATGGATTATATGTTGCCGGACAGCGCAGGCATCCAAGAATATGAAGCCGAGCGCACGAATCGCAAACGGGCGCGAAAAGGCGAGGAATTAATTGAGCCGCTATATACACGTGAGAACGCGGAAGAAACGCTTACGCGCTCAAACGGCCATCCTTATGAAGAGTGGTTTGAGCCTGGTCCTGGGGTCAAGGCGCGATTTTGGAATGCCGGGCACATTTTGGGCAGCGCGTCCATTGAGGTGCACGTGAATGACGACGATGGCAAAACCATAAAAATTCTGTTCTCCGGCGACCTTGGACCGGATGAGAAAGTGTTTTATCTCGAGCCGCATGCCCCTTCCGGTTTTGATTATATTTTATGCGAAAGCACTTATGGTGGTCGCGACCGCGACGACTATTCGCTGGAAGAACGCCGTAACGCATTAAAAAAAGAGATCAATCGGGCGCTGGATAAAGGCGGCAATTTGGTGATACCCGCCTTTGCCGTCGAGCGGAGCCAAGAGCTGCTGCATGATATTGGCGTGCTGATCAAACGGGGTGAAATTGACCCGCAATTGGTCTTTCTTGATTCACCGTTGGCGCGTCGGGTTACCTCTGTTTTCAAACGCCATGCGGCAGATCTGAAAGATGTCGAGCTGGATGCCGAAGAATTGTTTGCTGATGACCGGTTCCGCATTGTCGAATCGGTGGAGGAAAGCAAGGGAATCAACCGCATCAATGGCGGTGCGATCATCATGGCTGCTTCCGGCATGTGCGACGCCGGGCGCATCAAGCACCATTTGCGCAACAACATTTCTGATCCCAGATCGACAGTATTGTTCGTGGGCTATCAGGCGCCAGGAACCCTTGGCCATGTGATCAAATCGGGTAAAAACGAAGTGCGCATCCATGGGAAAAACCACTTTGTGCGGGCGGACATTCGCTCTATAGGCAATTATTCCGCCCACGGCGACCATACCGAATTGATGGACTGGATTGCCGAAAGGTTGCCTGCGCACGGCGCCATTTTCCTCACTCACGGAGAGGATGAAGGACGCGACGCAATGAAGAGCGCGCTGGTGGATAAAGGACTTGGCCCAGACAAAGTTATTGCCCCGCAATTAGATGACCAATTTGAATTGCGCGCAAACGGAGTGGGTCAAGTGCATCAACCCGAGACAATGCGTATCGATCCACAGCAATTCACCCATGATTGGTCTGCCGAATATGCGCGCTTTTCAATTGAGTTAGGCCATCTGCTCACTGAGGAAGTCAGCGATAAAAAGCGGCTCGAATTGATGAAACGCCTTCGCGCCGCCTTGGGGAATTGATGTGATTGAGACCACATTGAAGCTAAACGCATGATCATTTTTATCGGTCCCAACCGCCAAAGGGGTAATGTTAGAAAGCTTAGGGATTATGATTCCGCGCCTGACTTTAAGCACCGCACCTTTAACTGGCTGTTCCGGACCAAAAAGCTGCCGAGCGCGACATATATCTTTACCTTTATCGATAGGCTCGATCCAAGTGAGCGACGCCTTGCTGGAAAAATATATCGCCACATCAATCAGTTGGGTGCAGGGTTTGCGGCGTTAAACGATCCCGCCCGAGTCAAAAATCGCTTTCAGTTGCTGCGTTCTTTGTCGCAAGCAGGGATCAACGACTTCGATGCATATCTTGCATTTGATCGACCACAACCTAAACAATTCCCTGTTTTTATTCGCCGTATCTCTCAATCATTGCCACCGCTTACAGATCTGTTGCCGGATCAAAAGAGCTTAGATCAAACGATCGGCAAGTTGGAAGATGAGGGCGAGCCATTAGATGACCTTATGGTCATTGAATTTTGTTCGGCTGAGATCGCGCCAGGCATCTATCAAAAATATTCCGCCTACCGCTCTGGCGGCCGTGTCAGTTTGAATTACTCCATCTGTGAAACGAATTGGCAGGTGAAAATTGGTGAGATCGATATTGTCGATCAGCAGGTATATGAGAAAGAAGAACTAGCGTTGCGGCAGAACAAATATAGCGACGTTTTGCGGCAGGCGTTCGAATTGGCACATATCGACTATGGCCGAGCCGATTTTAGTTTGGTCAGCGGCCGGCCCCAAATATATGAGATCAATTTCAATCCCGAGTTTCGCACCACTCAATCACTTTCAGTTGTTCCGCTACGCAAACAAAATGTTGCATTTGCGGTGAACCGACGCTTTAAAGATGTGACCGCATTGGATACGCCCACCAGCAAGGCGCAGCCCAGCATTTCTGACCCCGAGTTGACAGCTTTTCGCTGGCGCTTCTGGCGCAACTATGCGCCGCAACGATATTAAGTGAGTTTTCGTGATCATTTTTATTGGCCCGAACCGGCAACGGGGAAATGTGCTCGGCTTTAAAGCCTTTAAGGATGCACCGCCGACAAGGCACAAAACCTATAATTGGCTGTTCCGCACGCCAACCCTGCCTTGTGCGACCTATATCTTCACGTTTATCGATCGTTTGCACCCACGAGAGCGTCGTCTGGCCGCCAAAATCTATCGGCACATAAATGCTGCTGGTGCTGGGTTCAAGGCACTTAATGATCCCGCCCATGTGCGCAATCGCCTGGGGCTTTTAACGGCAGCGCACAAGGCAGGGATAAATGACTTCGATGCCTATCGTGCAAGCGAGCGGCCTCAACCGAAAAATTTTCCAGTATTTTTGCGCCATCTTTCGGTCAGCTTGCCCCCTGTAACAGGCTTACTCGATTCTCAATACGAGCTCGATAAAGCAATTGCGGAGCTGGCCCGACTTGGTGAGCCATTGGATGACCTGCTTGTCATTGAGTATTGCGCGGCGCCATTCGTTGACGACTATTTTGTTAAGCTCTCCGCTTACCGTATCGATGATCAATATATGCTGGATTTATTACTTTATGATCAGGATTGGTATGTAAAATATGGCGACGTCGATACAATGCCGCCCAACTTTGCAGCAACTGAAGCGGAGATATTGCGCGAAAATAGGTGGATCGAAGACGCGAAAAAGGTCTTTGATTTGGCGCAAATCGAATATGGCCGTGCAGATTTCTCAATTGTTGAAGGTCGCCCCCAATTTTACGAGATCAACTTCCACCCCCAATTTACCCTATCGGAATATGATTCGAAATGTCCTGGACGGCTGGCAAACGCTGAGTTCGCTGCAAGACGCAGAATGGATGCGATGAAAGCCCTGCTGCCCAAAACTGATGCGAAACCAATCGCAAATATTGTTGATTCTGAAATGACGGCATTCCGTTTCCGCCCGTGGCGGAATTTCGCACCCCAAAGATACTAAGGGTATTTATGCTTATTTTTATTGGCCCCAACCGGCAACGGGGCAATCTGCATGGCTTTAAAGTCTTCCAAGACGCGCCCACATATCAGCACAAAACATATAGTTGGCTCTTTCAAACCCGACGACTGCCCTCGGCGACCTATATCTTTACGTTTATCGATCGGTTGCATCCGCGCGAGCGCCGGTTAGCGGCCAGAATCTACCGGCATATCAACGCCGCAGGCGAGGGGTTCAAAGCATTGAATGACCCCGCACATGCAAAAAATCGATATGGATTGCTGCGCACATTGCATGATGAGGGCATTAATCAGTTTAATGCGTATTTGGCGAGCGATATGCCGAAACCCAAACGTTTCCCAGTATTTGTGCGCAACCTTTCTGTCAGTCTGCCGCCGCTCACTCGTTTACTGGACAGCCAAGACGAACTTGATAGCGCGATGTTTGACCTAGCACAAAAAGGTGAACCACAGGATGATTTGGTTGTAATTGAATATTGCGCCGAACCGTTCCAAGGCGATTTTTACGCGAAAATGTCGGCTTTCCGTATCGATAAAACCATCAGTTTCAACATGATGCTCTACGATCAAAATTGGTATGTGAAGTATGGCGAGGTGGACCAAATGCCGCAAGATTCAAGTGCATTTGAGGCAAAGCTGATGAAGGAAAACGCGTACCAAGATGAAGTAAGACGCGTATTTGATTTGGCCAATATTGAATATGGGCGCGTGGATTTTGCATTGGTCGGTGGCCGGCCCCAATTCTACGAAATAAACTACCATCCGCATTTCTCGTCATCAGAGTTCTCCTCGAATGACCCGCAACGATTGGCCAATGTGACGTTGGCCGCGCGGCGGCGACTTGATGCACTCAAACAAATTGGGTCACATCTCAAAGCGAAACCGATTAAAAATCTAGGTGATGCCGAGTTGACTGCATCTCGATTACGACCATGGCGGAATTTTGCGCCGCAACGCTACTAAACCTTATAAAGCGTTGGGACCAGGATCCATTAAATGGTGGATGCGGTCTGCACCCAAGCGCGCCAATTTGATCATAAGTGTCTTGCGGCGCGCAGGGGCCATCTTGTCGAGTGCTGAGGCTCGGATCATATCCGCACCATGCCCGTCAGCCACGATGAGCCCTTCAGATTCTGGAAAGATTTCCGTAGCTAGTTCTGGTGGCTTGGCAAAATAAAAACGGTCACAAAACTCGTGGTACTCCGGCCATTTTTGATCGATACGATAGTCTTCAAGGCTGGATTTGATTTCCACGATCCATACCTCGCCTTTTGGGGTCACCCCGAGCAAGTCAGCGCGCCGTCCATTTGCCAAAGGCACCTCAGCAAAACAGGTTATATCATGTTGCGCACGCAAAAACCGCATACAGCCACGCTGCACACGCAAGGCGGTTTCTGATTGTCGACCATCGATAATTGGCGGCAAGTTTTGCATCGAATCTGAAATCATCAATTCAGTTTAGCCGAATTCCCCTCCGACGCAACGCCCGCTTGTTTGACCAGCAAGGGCGCAAAAAAAAGAATGCCAAAATCAAAAGGGGGAGCGGCGTTAAGAATGCCAATCGGATACCGAAAAACTCGGCCACAATGCCCAATATGGTTGGGCCGATGAAAAAAACGATGAAAGAGGTTTGCGCTAGGGCCGCAACATTTACCGTAGATGGACGATCCGTTTGCCGCGCGGCGGCGGAAACCGCCAGCGGATACAAAACACTCGCGCCCACGCCAACCAGCGCAAAGCCCAACAGTGCGACGTATAGGTTTGGCGCCACAACGATCAAAATGATACCCATCATGTTGATCAGGCTGAATGTACGCGCGATACGATCAGGTCCATATTTGTCCACCACTGGGTCGGCAAAGGTGCGCGTCATGGCCATAACAAAGGTCACCATAATCAAACTCGTACTTTCAGCAAATGCGGTAATGTCGAAGCTGTCGCGCATATAGATGACCGACCAGTCGATGCCGGCACCTTCGGCCAACAACGCTCCAAAGCTGATCGCGCAAAGGCCCAAAATATAAGGCGTGGGGCGGGCAAAAAGACCCGTTTGTTGATGTTCCTCACCCTTTCTGCGGGCGGCCACGCGGTAAGGAAGCACGACAATCAGCAGAGCGATTGCGACGACCGGAATCACGCTCAATATATGCCAAAGTGGGGCAATTGAAAAATGGCGCATGGCCCCGCCCAATAAAGCTGCGAAAAAAAAGCCAAAGCTCCAAAAGCCATGGCAACGGTTCATAATGCGACGATCTAACTCGCCTTCCAGCCGATCGGCCTCAACATTAATAGCAATTTCCAAACTGCCGATCATCAGGCCAGCACAGAAAAGGCTGGCTGCCAACAAGATCGGTTGGGCCAACCAAGCAACGGCGGCGAAGAACAATAGCAGCAACAAATTCGCAGCGATAAAAACCCGCCGATGCCCCAAACGTGCAATGGGGTTGCTCGCAAATGTCAGCGCCACAAAGGTGCCGGCTGACATGGCCAAAAGCGAAAGGCCGAGCACGGCTTCGCCTATGCCGAGCCGCACTTGAATGTCGGCCAAGCGCGACAGCATTGCGCCGATGCTAAATGCAAACAGGAAGAACACGGCAAATAGCCGTTGGGGACGGGACAGCATGCGGAGAAACCTCAATTGGAGGGGAAATAGGTAATGAACGCTATGCTGAATTTGAAAAATTGGCAAGATGAGGGGGGCAAAAGTGCCCCCCAAAAAAGCCCGCTAAGCCTGTTGAGTTTAGGCGGCGGCGACCTCGGTCAAAAACTGGTCAACTGTTGTGCGCAGGGTTTTGGCCTGCTGCGCCATATCCTGCGAGGCCACCAACACCTGATTGGCGCTCTGATTGGTTTCGTCTGCAGCGTTTGTCACCGTGTTGATCGATCCGGCGACCAGTTCTGTCCCGTTTGCGGCTTGGGTTACGCTTTGGCTGATTTCTGCCGTGGCCGCGCCCTGCTCCTCGACCGCCGACGCAATTGAGGTTGTATATTGGGTGACTTCTGTCATGGTGTTGGCAATCTGTTCAATCGCAGCTACAGCGTCTTTGGTTGATTCCTGTATTTCAGTGATTTGGTTTGAAATTTCCTCAGTTGCGTTGGCCGTTTGATTGGCCAATGATTTCACTTCAGTGGCCACAACAGCAAAGCCCTTGCCCATTTCACCAGCGCGCGCTGCTTCAATCGAAGTGTTGAGTGCAAGTAGATTGGTTTGCTCGGCGATATCCTGGATCAATGCCACAACATCGCCAATGCGTTGGGCTGCATCAGCCAAGCGCGTCACACGCCCATTTGTCAGTTGCGCGGCGTCTGCGGCTGAATTGACAATCGTGTTGGTTTTCGAAACTTGCCGTGAGATTTCTTCGATTGATGCCGCAAGCTCTTCAGCTGCGGCAGCAACAGCTTTCACGTTTGTTGAGGCCTCTTTTGAGGCGTTTGCCGCATCTCCCGCCTGTCCTGATGTATTGGTGGCGATGTCGTTGAGCATGTTGCTGTATTGGTCATTTGCGAACTGTTTTGAGTGACCAGCTCCAATGCGTCGCCAACTGTGGTGCGGAAATGAGTGATCAGTCCTTCAATTCGCGCCTGTCGCTGTGCCTGGGCCTGTGCTTTGGCCTCACTTTCGGTTTCTAACCGTTCGCGCTCAACAGCATTTTGTTTGAATACATCAACTGCTCGGGCCATATCACCCAACTCATCTTGACCTTGTGTGCCATCAATCGCCACGTCCAACCGGCCTTCGGCCAACTCTTTCATGGTGGAGGAAAGCCTGGCAATGGGACGTGTGATTGAGCGCGCAAACAAAACGCCAGCAACGATAATTACCACCAAAAATCCAGCACCGATCAGCATCATGGCGTTGCGTAATGCAATCACAGGTTGGTTGGCCTCTGCCACCCCTTTCACTGCTGTCACTGCCCAGTTCACGCTGCCAAAGCTAAAGGGTGCGGTGAGCAAATAGAGTCTTCGCCGCGATAAGTATCGGTTTTGGCAAATCCGCGTTCGCCATTGATTGCGTCTGAAATGGCGCCATAATCAAGTTTGGTCGTTAGAATGTCATTTTCGTTGGTGAAATCTGAATCATTGCGAAACAAAAAGTCTGCGCCCACAATAAAAGCTTCACCAGTTTCGCCGAGGCCCGTTTTGTCATGCATAATGGTGGTGAACTCATCCACGGGCAATTGATAGGCAAGCACCCCAATCCGTTTGCCATTCTCATCAATCAATGGTGTCGACATGAAGGTCGCTGGCAAATCTTGGCTTGGCGCATAAGGCGCAATATCAAAAAAAAGGCTATTTGACCCGGTGCCAAAACCTCTCCTGCGCGGAACGCCTTCCCCAAATCCGACGCAGACCAGGTGCCGCCGCCACTTTTGAAGTTTGTGGCAAAATCAGCTTCCTTGGCAACCGTGTAGGTCAGGTTTCCCTCAAGGTCGAATAAAAACACATCGTAATAGCCATTGCGGGTCAACAACCTGCTGAAATAGCGGTGATAGCGCCCGTGCACACTGTCATACCACAAACCAAGATTAGCCTGTTGCAATTTATCTTTTTCGCCCGCGGGAAATGGGTTTTGAACCATATAGCCTTGCTGCAAAATTGTTTCAGCGTCGCCTTCTATTTGTTGCCACGCGCCTGCAAAATCTTTCGCCGCATCAATCACCACAGGGCTTTCAGATTGCAGCAGCAAATCATCTTGGACCTGCTCGAAATAGCGTTTCAGCTCGATCGCGCGGCTCTCTACAATTGTTTCCAGCTTATCTTTGGTCATTTCGTGCACAGTTTGAGAGCTTATGTAGAAGCTGGCCGCACCAACGCCCAATCCAATGGCGAGAGCGAAATGGATAGGGCCATCGGTAACCGTGCCGCAATTTTAAGGGTGGGAAATTTGAACATAGCAATGGCTCGCAATATATGGAAAATATGCAGCCATTGTCAGGCATCCTTGGTTAATTGCAGTTTCCAGAACGCGTATGGACTATTACTTAGTGCTATCCCGTGGCGTCAAAAGAAACATGCGAGTGTTTGCGTTCCATTTGCCCAAAGCTGGTGTCGCCCAATATTTGCACGCCATTCAGCGGGTCGCGCTTGATCTCAATCCGCCGGTAACTTTGGCTTGTGTGCTGAAACTGCCGCGCATTGTTTCGCTTTTGCCCAAAACGCCGTCGGTCAGGCCCGAAATATGTGCTCGTCTCAAAATAAGTTATCGGCGTGTTGAGCTGCCGTCTAAGTCGAGGCATCATGGTCTTGGGATCCAAGGCAGGGTAAGAATGTCGTCAAACCCAATTTGGATGCATTGGGAAATAAGCATGGGAAGGGGCACCTCAACAAAACAAACAAGCGGCGAAAAGCGCACGCGCGGTCGCGGACTACTGCGAATATTCTGCACTTGAGTTTTGATTTTGCCCAAGTCACCATCGCTGGCGAACAGAAAAAAAATTGTTTGAGATTTTGCGCGCTAGTTCTTCTACTGCGACCAGATTGCTATAGGGCACGATTTGTCGAAATCCCAAGTCGCGCGCCAAATCGTCAATCAATGACTTTTGTGCACTATCGCCACCCATGTTTGTGGCCACATCAAAAAATGGCTCATTGAAATCCCCCGGTCGGCGCATTCCCCATTTTTGCGCTTCAGCTAAGTCGCTAGCACACTTGAGTTAATTTTTAGTCGACAAGGAAAAGTTCGTTGCGGCCATGGCATAGGTTTGGCCGGGGTGCAGCATGCGCACATAGGTGATCATTTTCGCTTCAAGCGCCGTGCGCCGCTCGATCACAAAAAGCGCTTCGCCTTCAGGCACGCCAAGGGCGCGAGCTTGGTGCTTGTTGGCGTTGAGCGCTGAAAATTTGTGCTCAGCTTCGGCATAAGGCATTGTATCGACCAGCACTCATTCGGGTTGGTATCCACAAACTGTTGGCGCTCTGCGTGTGGAGCCACGTCCAGATTAATCCAGCGTTCCTCCAGCTGATGCGGACGTTCGCCCGCATAGTGCAGAATTTCAAGATGCAAAACTGGCTGCGTGACAGCAACCCGCAATATTCGCTGGGCAAATTCGTCGCCCTGGATGATTTTGCGGCTCAAAATTTCGAAGCGATAGGGAGCACCGGTCCGTTCGATCTCGGTGCGCACCAACGCAATATCGACCTTGGTGGTGCGCCCGCCAGCGGCCGCCACCCTTGTACCGGCGCGCCGTTTGCGCTCGACAAAACCTTCTTCCGCCAATTCACGCAACGCGCGGTGCACCGTGGCCCTTGCCACCCCATAATCTTGCGCAATGGTTTCTTCGTGCGGCACCGCATCGCCTGGCCGCAATTGCCCGGCACGGATTTGAGCGAGCAAATCGTTTTTGATGGTGAGATATGGTGAAGCGCGGTCAATCATGAGTTTGCTTATAGTTGGCTGCGCAGTTTTTTCAAACAGGCAATATAGTCAGCGCGAATGGCCTCATGATTTTTATGCTGCCCCCGCACCACCATATGTCGCCCAGCCGACCAAACGTGATCGATTGCGCGGTCGTCGCTAGCAAAAATCCAATGATCAAGCTGTTTGTCGCCCTCAAGTTCATGCCCGAGCATGCGGTCGCGGTCCAACGCAAAAAAAAGTCTGCCAATTTTCCTGGTGCGATAACACCATGATCGCGCCCCAGAGCGCGCGCGCCGCCTTTGGCCGCGCCCTTAAACAAGGTGGCGCCGTTCGAGCTGTTTTGTGGCGCAAGCATCGACCGGCCCTTGTGGCGGTAACGTTGCGAATGCTCGAAAACACGAAGCTCTTCACTTAAAGAAATGCGGATATCGGAATCCGAACCAATACCAAACGTGCCGCCTGCTTCCAAAAAGTCGACGCCATTGAAAATGCCGTCGCCCAAATTCGCTTCCGTGATCGGACAAAGCCCTGCAACGGCGCCAGATTTCGCCAACTTTTGTGTTTCACCCTCGGTCAAATGGGTCGAGTGGATCAGACACCAGCGATCATTCACCTCAACCTGATCAAACAACCAATCCATCGGGCGTTGGCCATATTGGGTTTCAATTTCCTCGATCTCAGCGACCTGCTCCGCAATATGCATGTGGATCGGATTGTTCGGCCGCAGCCTAACCAACGCGTCTAGCTGCTCTTTGCCCACCGCGCGCAGTGAATGGGGCGCAAGACCGAGCCGATAATCGGGGGGCATTTTGCCCAGTAGATGCGCGCATTGCTCAAGCAATTGTTCAAACTGGTCAAGACTGTTGCCAAATCGCTTTTGTCCGCCCTGAAGGGGGCGTTGATCCGCGCCGCCAAAGGCATAAAAAACCGGCAGGTGGCTCAGCCCAATGCCCACATCTTGCGCGGCATGGATAATTGAGTGGGAGGTTTCCGCCAAGTGATCATAAGCCGCACCGCCCACCTGATGGTGGACATAGTGAAACTCGGCCACCGCGCTGTAACCCGCTTCCAGCATTTCCATAAAAGCGTAGCGCGCAATCACATATAGGTCGCCGGGCGTGAGCTGATCCAAAAATTGATACATGAGGTGGCGCCAGCTCCAAAAGCTGTCGCGGCTTTCGCCGCGATATTCGGTGAGCCCCGCCATCGCCCGCTGGAAGGTGTGGGAGTGCAAATTGCCAATGGCAGGCACCAAAATCTGATCCCCCAAATCCAAATCGTCAGCAGCCTTTTCGGCATTTTTTTTGGACCTCAGTGACTTGGCCATGCGCCCACACGATGCGCACATTTTGCGCCCAACCCGTTTCCAATAATGCAGTTTTTACGAAAATTGACGCCATGACTCACCTAATATGTATGGACATAATATGATTAAGCTTATACATATTGGACCAAAGTGCAATGGCGATTTACGGCAAATCCACCGCCGCAAGGGGGAAAAATGGCAACTCTAACCCAATATGTGCTGACCAATTTGCGCGTCGCACCTATGCTGGAAAATGGTGAAAACTATGGCGGTGTTATAGAAAACGGTGCCATTGTCATTGAGGGTGAGGCGATCAAATGGGTCGGGGCTGTGGCCGACATCCCGCTCGACTATCGCGAATGGCAAACCAAAGATTGTGACGGTGCACTGGCGACGCCCGGACTTGTCGATTGCCATACCCATGTTGTTTTTGGTGGGGAGCGCGCGCATGAGTTTGAAATGCGGCTCGAGGGCGCAAGCTATGAAGAAGTGGCCCGCGCGGGCGGCGGAATCATTTCAACCGTCAAGGCGACACGCGCGGCCTCTGTCGACCAATTGGTAGAAACGGCGCTACCGCGCCTTGATGCGCTGATCGTCGAGGGCGTTACCACGATAGAGATTAAATCCGGCTACGGACTTGAGCTTGAAAGCGAGCGCAACATGTTGCTGGCGGCGCGCGAGCTTGGAAAAATGCGCGACATTGAAGTGCGCACCAGCTTCTTAGCAGCGCATGCCATCCCGCCTGAATTCAAAGACAAACCGGACGACTATATCAATTTGGTGGCCGACGAAATGCTGCCGCAATTGCACAAAGAGGGCCTGATTGACGCTGTTGACGGCTTCTGCGAGGGCATTGCGTTTTCGCCCGCCCAAATGTGGGTGGTGTTTGACGCAGCCCGCAAGCTGGGCTTGCCGATAAAATTACATGCGGAACAATTGAGCAATCTTGGTGGCGCGTCTTTGGCGGCGTCGTTCGAGGCGCTATCTGCTGACCATTTGGAATATCTGGATGAAGCAGGCGTAAAGGCCATGGCCAAATCCGGGTCGGTTGCCGTGCTGCTGCCTGGCGCATTCTACACCTTGCGCGAGACACAATTGCCACCGATGCAGCTATTGCGCGACCATCAGGTGCCAATCGCCTTGGCCACAGATTGTAATCCCGGCTCATCGCCCCTGACCTCGCTTCTTTTGACCATGAATATGGGCGCAACCCTATTCCGGATGACGCCGGCTGAATGCTTGGCGGCGACCACCCGAAATGCCGCCAAAGCGCTCGGCTATACAGATCGCGGCACCTTGGTCGCCGGGCAGCGTGCAGATATCGCCATTTGGGACATCAACCACCCCGCGGAGCTAAGTTATCGCATTGGGTTTAACGCCCTTAAGGCGCGCATTTTTGGAGGCAAATTATGAGTATGGTCGTGCAACCGGGGCAGGTCAGTCTTCGCCAGTTGGAAGAGATATTCCGCGATCAGACACCGGTTCGGCTGGATCGCAACGTCAAGCCGGATGTGGAACGCGCAGCCGCCATTATTGCTAAGGCTGCAAAGGGCGATGCGGCGGTCTATGGGGTGAATACCGGCTTTGGCAAATTGGCCAAAACCCGGATCGCGGTGGATGATACGGCCACGTTGCAGCGCAACCTTATCCTTTCCCATTCAAGCGGCGTTGGCGAGCCGCTTGCGCATAATATCGTGCGTTTAATGATGGTGCTCAAATTGCTCTCCCTGGGGCGCGGCGCCTCCGGCGTGCGTTGGGACTTGATCGAGCTGCTCGAGCAGATGCTGGAAAAAGGCGTCACCCCCATGGTGCCCGGCCAAGGCTCTGTCGGCGCGTCGGGTGATCTTGCGCCCTTGGCGCATATGACCGCGGTGATGATTGGTGAGGGTGAGGCGTTTTATCAAGGGCGAGGCATGAGCGGCGCAGACGCACTTAACCGTGCAGGTTTGCAGCCCGTGGTGCTGGGGCCGAAAGAAGGCTTGGCCATGATCAATGGCACCCAAACCTCAACCGCACTCGCGCTCGCGGGACTTTTCGACGCTTGGCATTTGGCCAAGATCTCGCTGCTCACCGGGGCGATGTCGACCGACGCGGCGATGGGGTCAAACGCGCCATTCCATGAGAAAATTCAAACCCTGCGTGGCCATCAGGGACAAATTGATGCGGCAGCGCAATTGCGCGATCTACTGGCTGGGTCGCAAATTCGCGAGAGTCATTTGGAAAATGACGAGCGGGTGCAAGATCCCTATTGCCTACGCTGCCAGCCCCAGGTGATGGGTGCGGTGATTGGCCTGTTGCGGCAGGTGGGCGATACATTGCGAATTGAAGCCAATGCGGTGACCGATAATCCTTTGGTGGTCGGCGACGATGAAATCATTTCCGGCGGTAATTTCCACGCCGAGCCTGTGGCCTTCGCGGCGGATCAGGTCGCTTGGCAATTGCTGAAATGGGCGCCATCGCCCAGCGGCGCATCGCCTTGCTGGTCGATCCGGTGCTGTCCTTCGGTTTGCCTGCCTTCCTCACACCAAACCCGGGGTTGAATTCAGCTTTATGATCGCCGAGGTGACGTCCGCGGCGTTGATGTCTGAAAACAAGCAAAAAGCCGCGCCCTGCTCAGTCGATTCCACGCCAACCAGCGCCAATCAGGAGGACCATGTGTCCATGGCCTGTCATGCGGCCCGGCGTTTGTTGGAGATGAACCAGAACTTGGCCCACATTTTGGGCATTGAGCTTTTGTCGGCCGCCCAAGGCATTCGCCTGCGGGCACCGCTTGCAACCTCAACAAAGCTGCAGGCCGCTGTTCAGGTGGTGCGGCAAGAGGTGAGTGCCCTTGATGACGACCGTTATATCTCACCTGATCTGGTCAAGGCCGGCGCGTTGGTGCGCACGCCATCGCTGCTTGCAGGCGCAGAAATTGACCTGGCGTTGGAGATGTAGATGGAACCTTTCACCCTTCAGCGCGGCACCAGCCCATTGATATTGGCCTTCCCCCATGTGGGCACCTTTGTGCCGGCCGATACTGCCGCACGGCTGAATGCGCGTGGCACGGCACTGGTGGATACAGATTGGTTTATCGATGAGGTCTATGACGGGTTGATGCCCGATGCGACCACGATCCGCGCCACCTTTTCCCGCTATGTGATTGACGCCAACCGCGATCCAGAAGGCGCGTCGCTCTACCCCGGGCAAAACACCACAACGCTGTGCCCCACCATCGATTTTGAGGGGCAGCCGATCTACCATTCAGGGCAGGAACCAAGCCCTGGGGAAATCGAAGCGCGGCGCATTGCCTTTCATACGCCGTATCATGCGGCGATACGCGAAGAAATTGCGCGGGTGAAGCAGATGCATGGTTATGCGGTGCTCTATGACGGACACTCCATCCGCAGCGAATTGCCGTTTTTGTTTGACGGCAAATTGCCAGACCTAAATCTGGGCACCAATGCGGGCGCGACGCTGCTGCCTGAAATGGAAAAACGCGCCTTCGAGATTGCTCGACAGTCTGGCTTCGAAAGCGTTTTAAATGGCCGCTTTAAGGGCGGCTGGACCACGCGCCATTATGGGCAACCAGACTACAATGTCTACGCTTTTCAAATGGAAATCGCCCAAAGCGCCTATTTGAAGACTGAACATGCCCCTTGGGCGCTGGACGAGCAAAAATGTGCGCAATTGCGCCCCACCCTGAAATTGATCTTAGAGGCTTTGTTGGACGAGGCGGCAAGCGCCTTCGCGCAACCAGGAGAACAATCATGACCGAAAATCCACGTAAAAATGCCCGCACCGTACGCTCGCCCATTGGGCCGGATTTGATTTGCGGTGATTGGACCACGGAAGCGCCCATGCGCATGATGATGAACAATCTTGACCCTGACGTAGCGGAAAACCCGCACGAATTGGTGGTTTATGGCGGTATCGGCCGCGCGGCCCGCACATGGGCTGATTTCGACAAGATCGTGGATAGCCTCAAAGCCCTCAAAACGGACGAAACATTGCTGGTGCAATCCGGCAAGCCTGTGGGCGTGTTTAAAACCCATGTGGATGCGCCACGTGTGCTGATCGCCAATTCCAATTTGGTACCCAAATGGGCCACTTGGGATCACTTCAACGAACTCGATAAAAAAGGCTTGGCCATGTATGGCCAAATGACTGCGGGCTCGTGGATCTATATCGGGTCCCAAGGCATTGTGCAGGCACTTATGAAACCTTCGCCGAAGCCGGACGTCAACATTATGACGGCGATTTAACAGGCAAATGGATTTTGACCGGCGGTCTGGGCGGCATGGGCGGTGCGCAGCCGTTGGCAGCGTGATGGCTGGCGCCTGTTGTTTGGCCGTTGAATGCAATCCCGACAGCATCGATTTTCGCCACCGCACCCGCTATATCGATGAAAAAACCGAAAGCCTAGATGAAGCGCTGGAGATGATCGAGCGCTGGACCAAGGCGGGCGAAGCCAAATCTGTGGCGTTGCTCGGCAATGCAGCGGACATTTTCCCTGAATTGGTCAAGCGTGGGGTGCGGCCAGATATTGTTACCGATCAAACTTCGGCCCACGACCCGATCAATGGCTATTTGCCCATCGGTTGGACCATGGGGGAATGGCGTGACAAACGCGAAAGTGATCCCAAATTGGTGGAAAAAGAAGCGCGGGCCAGCATGAAGGTGCAAGTGCAAGCGATGCTCGATTTCCATGCACGCGGCATCCCCACTGTCGATTATGGCAACAATATCCGCCAGGTCGCCAAGGATGAAGGTCTGGAAAATGCTTTTGATTTTCCCGGCTTTGTGCCGGCCTATATCCGCCCGCTGTTCTGCCGCGGCATCGGTCCGTTTCGTTGGGCCGCGCTGTCGGGCAATCCGGAAGATATTTACAAGACCGATCAAAAGGTAAAAGAGCTGCTGCCGGACGACAAAAATTTGCACAATTGGCTGGACATGGCGCGCGAGCGCATTTCGTTCCAAGGGTTGCCCGCGCGCATCTGCTGGGTCGGACTCGGCGACCGGCACCGCCTGGGTATGGCTTTTAATGAAATGGTCGCCAATGGCGAGTTGGACGCGCCTGTAGTGATCGGTCGTGACCATTTGGACAGTGGTTCTGTGGCGTCGCCCAACCGGGAAACAGAAGCCATGCAAGACGGATCGGACGCTGTGTCCGATTGGCCCTTGCTCAATGCGTTGCTCAACACGGCCTCAGGCGCCACTTGGGTGTCAATCCACCATGGCGGCGGCGTTGGCATGGGCTATTCACAGCATTCCGGCGTCGTGATCGTGGCCGATGGCACGCCAGAAGCGGCCAAGCGCTTGGAACGCGTATTGTGGAATGACCCGGCAACGGGCGTCATGCGTCATGCCGATGCAGGCTACGAGATCGCACAAGATTGTGCGCGGGAAAAGGGGTTGGACCTACCCGGCATTTTATAACCAACTATCAAAGGAGGAGAATATGATGAAAAGAAGAGACTTCCTAAAAGCAGGCACCTTAGGTGTGGCCGCGGGCGCGTTGGCGGCCCCGGCTGTCGCGCAAGACGATGTGCGCGAGTGGAAAATGGTCACCGCATGGCCGAAAAACCTGCCCGGACCGGGTGTTGCTGCCCAAATGTTGGCTGATCGCATTGAAGTGCTTTCAGGTGGCCGCATTAAAGTAAAACTATATGCAGCTGGTGAATTGGTGCCGGGTCGCGGCGTGTTCGACGCTGTATCTGAAGGCACGGCGGAACTCTATCACGCTGTTCCCGCTTATTGGGGCTCAAAATCTAAGGGCATTTTGCTGTTTGGTTCGCAGCCATTCGGCCTGCGTGCGGATGAGCAGTTCGGTTGGCTATATCACGGTGGCGGCCAAGCGCTTTATGATGAGATGTATGGCCGCTTCGGCCTCAAACCATTCCTTTGTGGCAACTCAGGTCCGCAATGGCAGGGTTGGTTCAAAAATGAAATCAAATCAGTTGATGATTTGAAAGGCATGAAATTCCGTACAACGGGCCTTGCGTCGGAGATGTGCGCCAAAATTGGCATGTCGGTCGAAGCCATGAGCGGGCCGGCAATGTTCCAGGCACTGCAAACAGGTGCATTGGATGCGGGCGAGTTTATTGGTCCATGGACAGATAGTGCCTTGGGTTACCAGCAGGTTGCCAAAAACTATTATTGGGCTGGCGTTGGTGAGCCTTCTTCCGCGGAAGAGTGCGCCGTAAACCAAAAGGTTTACAATGATCTGCCAGAGGACCTGCAGCAGGCCGTCGCGATGGCTTGTGAAAGCCTTTATAACCCTGTGTGGACGGAATACACCACCAAACACGCATTGGCATTGCAAAAGCTTGTTGCCGAAGATGGCGTTAACGTGCGTAAATTGCCGGATGACGTTGTGGCAGCATTTGGTGAAGCGGCGAAGGAAGTTGTTGCGGATTTGCGAGATGACGACGACGAATTGGTGCGCCGGATCACGGAAAGCTTTGTATCCTATCGCGATTCAGTTGGTGGCTACATGACCTATGCGGACAATGGTCAAATGAATGCCCGCGCGAAAGTATTGGGTTACTAACGCGGCATCACAAATTTGGCAGCGCCCCTTTGTTGGGGCGGTGCTTCGCGAAAAAAGGGTGTGGGAGGACCTATGCGTATTGCCAATTGGCTCGATCAATTTGCCATTTTCACCGGACATTCCATCAAATGGCTCGCCATTATCATGCTGCTTGTTCAGTTTGGTATTGTAATTTCGCGCTACGCCTTTGGCATCAATTCCATCGCCCTTCAAGAGTTGGTGCTTTACCTCCACGCTAGCCTTTTTATGGTTGCCGCGGCCTATACGCTGCAAGTCGACGGACATGTTCGGGTCGATATTTTTTATTCGCGCTTCACACCGAAAAACAAAGCCTTGATCGATATTCTCGGGCACGCAATTTTTTTGCTGCCTTCAATGTTGGCTATCCTTTATTTTTCTTGGCCCAGTGTGCGCAACGCCTGGGCAATCAAGGAAGGTGCAATTTCGGTGGGTGGTCTGCCCGCAAGTTTCTTGCTAAAAACACTTATCCCGATTTTCTGTATCCTTCTGATATTGCAGTCGATTTCATGTCTCCTGCGCAATATAAATACCTATTTTGAAAAGGCCTAAGCGGTGCAAAATCTTGATTTGATCATGTTCGCCGCGTTGATCGTGGCCATCCTCAGCGGGTTCCCTGTCGCATTCTCAATTGCGGGCGTGGCGATTATCTTTGCGTTTCTGGGGTCTGCTACAGGTGTGATGGATATTGGCCTGCTTGGCGCATCGGGTCAGCGTATTTTTGGACTTTTGACCAACAATGTGCTGATTGCAATTCCGCTATTTGTGCTGATGGGCGCAGTCCTGGAAAAAAAGCAAAATCGCAGAAGAACTGCTCGAAACCATGGGCAAAGCCTTTGGTAGCTTTCGGGGCGGGTTGGGCATTTCTGTGGTGTTGGTCGGTGCGTTGCTGGCAGCGTCTACCGGTATTGTTGGCGCCACGGTTGTGGCCATGGGCATGATTGCTCTGCCGGCGATGCTGCGCGCCAATTATAACAAAGCCGTCGCCGCTGGCACCGTATGCACCGCGGGCACGCTCGGCCAGATTATCCCTCCATCCACCCTGTTGATCATCCTATCAGATGTTATGTCCAACGGCTTCCAGCAAGCGCAATATGAACAGGGCAAATTCGCCATAGAAACCCTTTCGGTGGGTCAAGTTTTTGCCGCCGCTTTGGTGCCGGGCCTAATGCTCGTGGTGCTCTATATTCTTTATTTGATCATTCGGGGCATGGTGCGTCCCAACGAATTACCCGCGCTAACACTGCCTGTTGATGAAAATATATGGCGCGAAGCCTTAACCGCAATACTGCCGCCAGTTGGGTTGATCGTGGCGGTACTTGGTTCAATTCTGACCGGCGTCGCGACACCAACAGAAGCAGCTTCTGTTGGGGCGGCAGGCGCGATTTTCATGGCCGCCTTCAAGAACAATATTGGTGGCACTTTCCTCAAAATTGGCCTCGTTGCACTTTTAGTTTTGGTGATCGCATCTCTGATCCATCCAATTCGGTTGCAGCGCAGTGATGTCACCGGCGCTGATTTTGTCATTGGCATGATTTATGTGGCGCTTGCCCTTGTCGGTGGTGCGGCGCTTTTGCTGGCCACTTATCGTTTGATCGAGAGTAAAGTGTTACAACCGGCGCTAGTGTCGACCACTACAATGACCGCCATGATCTTTGCGACCATCTTAGCGGCGGGCATGTTTTCCTTGGTCTTTATTGGCTTGGGTGGTGAAGATCGGGTCGCTGAAATTCTGGCGTCTACGCCAGGGGGGGCGACGGGCGCACTGATCTTTTCAATGCTGGTGATTTTTGTCCTCGGGTTCTTTCTCGACTTTGTCGAAATTTCGGTAATTGTATTGCCGTTGGTGGTGCCTGGACTGATTATTTTGGGGCACGATCCGATCTGGCTAACCGTATTGATTGCGATCAACTTGCAAACCTCATTCCTCACGCCGCCATTTGGCTTTTCTTTGTTTTATCTGCGCGGCGCAGCGCCCAAGGAAATTTCAACCGGTGACATCTATCGCGGGGTGCTGCCTTATATTCTGTTGCAAATCCTTGGGGTTTCACTGATTTGGTTGTTCCCCTATCTGGCAACGGCTTTACCCAACCTCCTTTTTTGATCTTGTCTACGGAACAAATTTCCGCCTCTCATAATTTAGACAATATTCGCTCAGCATAGTAGGGTTGGGTAAAGCGCGGGGGCGCTTGAGGAGACGGATATGCATAAACTCAAATCAATTTTTGCCAAAATAGGCGTTGTCCTTTTTTTCTATTCTATTCTTGGTGCAAGGGGCTGCGGCGGCGCGCATTCTCACCATCGAGAAAAATCCAGCAAACATTGAATTGCAATCTGCCTTTATCAACGGGCAACGCGCACCAATCATCGCCCAAGCCGACCAATATGCCTTTATCGAATTGGAGGATGGTGCCCAGTGCTATGCCACTTTGTCGCTGATCGCAAAAAATGGACGCTTTTTGCGTAAACAAATGAATTTGTGTGATGAAGAATGGCAGATTGCGCTAAATTTCGGTGATACAGGCGCGGGGCCGTCAGTCCGCACCGTCACGATCGTCCCATCGAAAAACAATGTGCGCATTTTAGCCCTTAGCTTTGACGGTCGACCGCAACCATTCACCGCATTTCCCAACTCAAATCGGGTGGAATTCGACATTCGTCGTGGCCCATCAGGATTTAAGTGCGTTGGCGAATTGACTGCAGCACTTTCGGGTGCCGAAGATTTTCAGCGCACGGTTGATTTATGTGCGTTTGGAAATGAAGTAATTTTGGATGTTGAGCCGACTCAATATTATGAAATTTTGACTGTGCGATCCGGCAGCAACGACAAGATTGTTGGCCTGACTTTAAACGACGAAAAGCTCAACATTATCCGGCATATTGGCAATGATGCCCGCGCGCGCATTTTTGCTGATAGTTCCGGTATAAACTGCACAGGTGAGTTGGAGGCGGAGTTTGCTTCTGGGGCCACAGGTCAGGGTCAACTAGACCTATGCGGGTCGAACTTTGACGTCACGATTACGCCCAAACCTAAATTCGCGTCGGATACCGTATTGAGTTCTGGCTATACCTGGCGCTTTACCGCGCCGCAGTCGGAAAACGATATCGCGGCACTTGAGTTCAAGGCCCGTAGCTTTAACCGCACTGGCTTTAGTGCTGTTTGCGAACCAGGATCTCGCCGCGCAACGGTTTATCTTGACGGGTTCCCTGCGCGCGCCGACCTGCCCCGACGCACACGCATCAACTGGACCACTGGTCGGTACAATGGCGTGGTGAATGCTGATCGGGGCCAATCTCCCGTGGGCGAAGGTGCCGCGCCAAGCTTTACAGAATCGACAGGCGACCGGTTGTGGAAGGGGCTGATTTCTGGCGCAAACTTTACGGCCATCGCCAATGACAGTCATCGCCTGATTTTGTCGCTAAACGGCAGCGCTGGACCCGTACGTGATTTTATTGCGGCGTGTAACGCGCGTTTTAATGGGCCATCGGTCTATGGCGACGTCAGCGAAGACTCCACATTATCATGGAGCACGCCGCCCCCGCGCCGCGACGGCGATTTGCGTTTGGTGTTTGGCGATTTAAGCGCTGATCGAGTTGGCCTTGAGGCGCGATGTACGCCCCGTGATGGGGTTGTGCGCATCATGTTTGCATCGGCCCCACGGGGGTTGCCTGGCGAACGCGATGTTAATGTCGATTGGCGCGTTGGTGACCAAACAGGTCGAATACGAGCTGTCACCCGCACGGTGGACGGCTATGATTGGGGCGCGTTGCCGGTCGCGGCTATCGGCACAGATGATCCATGTGGCGCGCGCTGGCCCTTGGCAATATTGTGCGCTGGACCGTAAATGGCGAGCAAACCTCAATCTATTCGCTTAAAGGCAGTGGCAGCGCGATCCGCCGTTTTCTGGATGGCTGTCGCGCCGCGTCACAACCAGATATCGGTGATGGTGGCAGCGGTGACTTTGGAATCACGCCAGACCGGCCTTCTTCAGGCAATGAGGCGGTCGATACCATCATCAACATTTTTGATTTGATCAATCAGCAGTCAAACTCAAATGTAAAAATCAATATCGATACGCAGAGCGCCGCAACGCGTCAGGCTTTAAATAATTATCAGGCCAACCCGAACTATATGTGTGGCTTTTCCGCCAATGCGCAGCCCTTGGGCAATCGTGACATTTCGATTGGGTTTAAGAATGACCGAGGGCAAGCCGTTGAGGTTTACGAAATCAGCGGTAACGGTCAAAGGCAATTCTTGCGGGAAGTTCCCCCAAGCGCCCGTTTACAACTGACACGGTCTGCCGGGCAAGGCTTTGAAGTCCGCGCCGCAAACGGTGGCTGTCTGACCACTATGGTCGCGCCCAATGCGGATATTGAATACCGGATTAGCGGTGCCATGGGCGGCGCGGACCCAGACGTTGTAGCCAAAAGCTATAATTGTTCCGGCCGAGAGGTTGTGGCATTGATCGAGCCAAACAAGGGCACCGCTTTGGTCGACAGTGACTATGCATTGCATCGTGCCCGCGTAAATGGTGGTTTTGCCAATGTGTGGGGCGATGTTCAAGCCAAAATCACCAACCAGGAATTGGTGTTGGAAGAAGGCGGAACAACCCGCCTATCTTGCCGCGCGCGATAGACCAAATAAAGTGCTGGCTATTTGATTTTCTTAGATAAGTAATAGGAAAACGGGATGGCCAGCACATATCCCAAAACGGCGGCGATGGCGATGCCGAGCCCCATATTGGGCACCATTTGGGTCACCAAAACAGCAAACACCAGCGCCCCTGCAATCGCAGACCCAGAAATAATCCACAACATGCCAATCAGTTTATTCATTTTCTTCCCCCAACTGAAATAAAGCCTATGCCTTATAGCGCAGTTTTCGCACACGCCGTTTGACCTTGGTCAATTGGTTTCGCGATCGCAACTTAAGGGTCATTGACCCGTTGAAAAATAAATATTACCCATACTAAAATAATTTTAGTATCCGATTGATGGTCGATTCCAAGGGGGAAAAATGAACGAAAACGTAGCACAAAAATTCAAGCGTTTGCGGCAGGAAATGACGGCGCAGAACATTGATCTGGTGGTACTCGGCCCCACCGCCCACACCCAATGGCTCTTGGGTTATGCCCCCTATCCGGATGAACGTATGTGTTTGTTGTTGATAAGCAAAACTGAGCAAGCCTTTGTGATGCCAGCGCTTAACGCCAACGCGGTGCGCGAACATACCGACATTGAGTTCTTTGAATGGGCGGACGATCACGGACCGTTTGATGCACTTGATGCAGCGCTTCAAAAAGTCGTCGGTGCCGACGTGAAACGAGTGGTGCTGGACGAAACCATGCGCGCGGATTTTGCGCTCAACTTGCTGGATAAACTGGATGGTGCGGCGCATCAATTCACCAAATCTACAGTCGGGGCTTTGCGGATGCGCAAGACCGAGGACGAATATAAGCTGCTCAAATTGAACGCCCAGATCGCCGATGAGGCGCAAGAAGTGGCGGCGAAAACTGCCCGCCCTGGCGTCACCGAAAGCGACATCGCTGAGGCGGTAAAAGAGCACTTCATGTCCAAAGGCGCAAAGCCTGTTTTCGACATTGTTGGGGCCAATGAAAATGGCGCGTTCCCCCACCACCACACCTCAGACCGGGTGTTGAAATCTGGTGATGTTGTGGTGGTTGATATTGGCGGCACGACCAAGGGCTACCCAAGTGATATCACGCGTATGGTGGCCGTTGAGACGTTGCGCGACGATTATCAGGAGGTCCATGATGTGGTGGAAGCCGCGGTGCAAGCGGCGCTCGCAGCCTGCAAGCCCGGCGTCAAAACGTCGGACATTGATAAAGCCGCCCGCGACGTGATTACCAAAGCGGGCTATGGCGAATATTTTACCCACCGCACCGGCCACGGCCTTGGCATCGAAATTCACGAAGAACCATACCTTTCTGCATCGTCAGATGTGATTTTGGATGAGGCTATGGTGTTTTCCATCGAGCCGGGCATCTATATCCCGGGTAAATTTGGCATTCGGTTGGAAGAAATTGTCTATCTCCGTGCCGACGGCCCCGAAGTGCTTTCAGAACGCTCCCGCGATGTGGTGATTGCAAAAGGATAGGCTGTTCTTTTTGACCTTCACCCCACCCTTGATCCCTCCCCATCTAGGGAGGGAAAGCGCATGGGTGCACAGACCCGAGTGTGCCTATGTTTGACCGGGGCCGCCAATGCTCTATGCCTGCAACTCCGGCAAATTCTTATACGCCTCCAAACACTCCACATTGGCCAGAGCCGTCGTGTTTTTGATCTTGCGGCCATGGATCACGTCACGCACGGCAATCTCGGAGATTTTGCCCGAGCGGGTCCGCGGAATGTCGTCCACGGCAATCACTTTGGCGGGCGTATGCCGGGGGGTTGCGCCCTTGCGAATGCGGGTTTTGACAAGCTTGATTAAATCCTCATCCAGCGGGACACCATCTTTCATGCGCACAAATAAAATGACGCGCTGATCGCCCTGCCAATCTTGCCCGACGGCAATCGCCTCTTCAATTTCATCAATGGTTTCCACCTGCCGATAAATCTCTGCGGTGCCGATGCGCACCCGCCGGGATTAAGCGTCGCGTCTGATCGACCGTGAATGATATAGCCACCATTGTCGGTCTTTTCGACAAAATCACCATGGGCCCACAAATTTTCATATTTATCGAAATAGGCGCTGTGATATTTTTCGCCGCTCTCATCGCCCCAGAAGCCTGTGGGCATGGTCATATGCGCATTGCGGCAGACAAACTCTCCCGGTTGGTTGATAACTGATTGTCCGTCATCATCCAGAATGTCGAGATCCAAACCCAGCTGTGCCCCTTGCAGCTCGCCCCGATAAACCGGCTTTGTAGGCACGCCACCCATAAAGCAGCCGCAAATATCGGTGCCGCCAGAAATGGAGGCCAGCTGCACATCCTCTTTCCAGTCACGATAAATGTAGTCGAAATTCTCCGGCAGGAGTGGCGATCCGGTGGACAAGACCGCCCGCAAACTCTTTAGCGCGTGCGTCGCGCGCGGTTTGACATTCATATTGTTCAGCGCATCGATATATTTTGCTGACGTGCCAAAAATATTGATCTGCTCTTTATCGATCAAATCGAGTAAACGCGGCGCTTTCGGATAAAATGGATTGCCGTCAAAGGTGATCAATGTGGCTTCTGCCGCAAGGCCCGTAACCAGCCAGTTCCACATCATCCAGCCACAAGTGGTGAAATAAAAGAAATTGTCGTTGGGCTTCACATCGCTATGCAGCACCAATTCTTTCAAATGCTGGATCAGCAGGCCTGCGCCACGATGCATGATGCATTTGGGTTTGCCAGTGGTGCCTGAGGAAAACAAGATCACCATCGGCGCGTCAAATTCCATACGCTCGAACTGAATCTCAGATGGGGCAAAGGGCGCTATAAACGCATCAAGCGTTTGCACCTCAATTTCATATTGGGCATCGGCCTTTGGAGTGTCCAACAGCACCACATGCTCAATATCTGCGGCCTGCGCCACCGCATTAATGCTGGGTGCAACGTCAATATGTTTACCCGCATAGCCATAATGCGGCACGGCGAACAGGATTTTGGGTTCAATCTGCGCCAACCGATCGGTTGCGCCCTCTGGTCCGAAATCAGGAGAGCATGAAGCCCAAATCGCTCCCATGGCAGAACTGGCCAAATAAAGCGCAATTGCCTCAATGTCATTGGTGACAATCGCCCCAACGCGGTCGCCTTTTTCAACGCCCTTGGCCCGCATTGCCTGCACCAATTGGCTCACCAGATCGTAAAGCTGGCGCCGTGTGATCTCGCGGCGGGTGCCATCATCGCGATGGCCAATGATCGCCAGGCGGTCATCGGGCTTTTTAAGCGCATTCTCAGCGTAATTCAGTTTGGCGTCAGGAAAGAAACGTACCTTGCGTATGTCAGGGTCGTCGGCGATTATCTGTTCGCCCTTGTCACCAATAATGCCGAGTTTGTCCCAAAGGGAGGCGTAAAATGCATGCGGATCATCAATGGAGAATTGCAACAGGCCGTCATAATCGTCAGGTGCGCAGCGATGTTGCGCTTTGGTCTTTTCAGCAAATGTATAAAGGTTTGATGCGCGCTGGCGTTCTTTGGACGGTGTCCACAAAATTGGATTGGGCATTTGTCCCCCCTGAGACCAGTAAAATGGTAGTTTTTCGCAGGAAGAAATCATAATGCTTGCCATCAGCCAAGCGTTAGTCGTATTTATACCACATGCGCGCAACCGCAATCAGCGTCTAATAGGCTCAACTGGATACCAAAAATAACGGCACAACAAGATGGTTCTTAACGCGACGGTCCAGTCTCAATCCAAATACAATTTCAACCTGCATGAAATGCCGGTGCCTTTGGCGTATGCGGAGCATCGGATCATTTTAGAATGTAACGCTGAATTTGCCCGCCTGTTCGGATATGGCCGGGCGGAGCTGCGTAACAAGAGCTTTCATTTGCTCTACCCAAACTTCGAGGATTTTGTGCGCACCGGGCAAATGTGGTCCACCAACATGACCATGGGCATCACCTATTATGATGAGCGCATTATGATCAAGGCCGACCAAACCCGGTTTTGGTGCAAGGTGCGCGGACGGTCAATGACGTCGGCCAACCCATTTGCCAAAGCCGTTTATTGCTTCGAGCCGTTGCCGCGCGCGATTGCCGCGTCGGGCTATGAACTCACCGATCGCCAGCGCCAGATCGTGGCGCTTGTGGCGCAAGGCAAAACCAATGGCGTGATTGCTGAAGAGCTCGACTTATCGAAACGCACCGTGGAGGCGCACCGCGCCCGGATCATGAAAGCAATAGGCGTCAAAAACACCGCTGAACTGATTGCATGGTTTTCCGCTCACCATTCGGCACGATAATGATGCAAGGGACGCATTAACAGCTTGTTAACCATGAATTTTCCTCATATCTTATGGCTTTGGAGAGGAAGTTTCATGAAAAATCTATTGAAGATGTGTGCCGCGATCGGCGCGCTGAGCGTTGGCTGATTGCAGGACAATCATTTGCACAATCTGGAGCTGGCGGACTATTCACACTGCACAACATAACCGAAGGCAATGTTGTGGTTAGCTTTTACACCAATGATGGCAGTGGATGGAGCACCAATTGGCTGGCTGATCACATGAGTCCCGGCGAAACCGCACAAGCAGAGTTTTTTTTGCAGAAACCGGTTCGTGCGACCAAACATTCCAAGTTGGCTGGCTCGGCGCAGATGATAGCGAAGTGCTGGATGACCCGGTCAGCATCGATATTTGCGAAGCCTCAGAAGTCTATCTCGCGGACAACGAGATCTATTTCGAATAGTCGATAAAAGGGCAGCGCCATCAATTGGCGATTGGGCTGTCCACCTCGTCCAAATGCATCACCGGATTTTTAATCTGTTTGCGAATCCATTTGGTGAAGGCGATCACACCGGGTTTTTCCACCTTATCGTCCGGAACAGCCAGAAAATAAGCCTCTTCAGTGTTCAGCGGCGTCGGGTCAATCACTTTGAGACTGCCTTGCATCACCTGCTGTTCAATCAGATAAAAGGGCAATAGCCCGGCGCCCATACCCGCCACCGCAGCCTCGATAATCATCGAAAACTGATCAAAACGGTGCCCTTTAAACGGCTCTTTGTTCTCCATGCCTTGCTGTTCAAACCAGTCGCGCCAACCGGTCTGTCGCGTTTGTAAATGTAGGAGTGGCGTGGCCACCAGGCGCTCTGGCTTGTCTAACTGATATTGGCGCACCAAACTTGGCGCGGCGACCGGCACCATCATCTCGGCACATAGTGGCTGGCAGGTGGCGCCGGCCCAGATCGGGCGACCAAAATGCACCGCCACATCAACAAATTGGTCCTGCATGGCAAAGGGCGACCAGCGGCTTTCAATGTTGATCGCCAAATCAGGATTTTGCGATAAAAAGTCAGGCAGGCGCGGCGCCAGCCAATGCGACCCAAAGGTCGGCAAGGTGGCGATTGACAACATGGCCTCTGCCTTCGCCGCCGCCATGGTGCGATAAACCAGCCCTTCGGTCTGCTCAATCAAATAGCGGGCGTCAGCCAAAAAGCGAGCACCTGCCTCGGTGAGCACCACGCGTTTGCGCACCCGCTCAAACAAAGTGACCCCCAGCTGCAACTCCAAATCGCGGATTTGACGTGAAATGGCGCTTTGCGTCAGGTTCATTTCTTCGGCGGCCCGGGTGAAATTGAGGTGCCGCGCAGCGCATTCAAAAGCACTCAGCGTGTTGATAGAGGGAAAGTTGCGGCGACTGGTATGCATAAATTTTCCTCATGAAGTAATGAAAAAACATTGCTTCTTTAGGGTGTTTGCCTAAGTTATCATGAGAATAATGAATTTTTTCGACTTGACCAGCCTCAAATTGAGCAATGGGTTCGCCCAGCATAAAAGTCGATCCACAATGAACATTGGCCGTGGCCAAAGGGGATAGAATATGTCAGCACCTTCACGCAAATCCGAAACCATTGAATTGATGGGCAAATTAGGCGTTAAGCCGGAAGCTCTTGAAGGCGGCGATTTGGCCGTTTATTCCCCCACCAATGGCGAAAAAATTGCCGACGTCAAAAAGTCCAATGCAGATGAGATTAACGCTCAAATCGAAAAAGCCCACGACGCTTTTAAGCAGTGGCGTACAGTACCCGGCCCACGGCGCGGCGAATTGGTGCGCTTGTTGGGTGAAGAATTGCGCGCCGCCAAAGATGATTTGGGCCGTTTGGTGAGCCTTGAAGCTGGCAAAATTCCATCTGAAGGTGCGGGCGAAGTGCAAGAGATGATCGACATCTGCGATTTTGCCGTTGGCCTGTCGCGTCAGCTTTATGGCTTGACCATCGCCACTGAACGCCAAGATCACCGCATGATGGAAACATGGCACCCCTTGGGCGTTGTTGGCGTGATTTCAGCCTTCAACTTCCCTGTTGCCGTGTGGTCATGGAATGCGGCACTGGCACTGGTGTGCGGCAACGCCGTCGTGTGGAAGCCTTCTGAAAAGTCACCTTTGACCGCGCTGGCCTGTCAGGCCATTTTGGACCGTGCATTGAAAAAGTTTGGTGATGCGCCCGAAGGGCTGATCACCACATTTATCGCTGAGCGTGATGGCGGCGAAGTTTTGGTTGATCATGAAAAAGTGGCGCTTGTGTCGGCAACAGGGTCAACCCGTATGGGCCGTCAGGTTGGGCCGCGCGTAGCCCAACGCTTTGGCCGCACCATTCTCGAACTGGGTGGCAACAATGCGGGCATCGTTTGCCCATCCGCCGACATGGATATGGCCGTGCGCGCCATTGCCTTTGGTGCCATGGGCACTGCCGGCCAGCGCTGCACCACAACCCGTCGTTTGTTTGTGCATGAAAGCGTTTATGACAATATGGTCGCGCAGCTCAAAAAAGCTTATTTGGGTGTCACGATTGGCGATCCATTGTCTTCTGACGCGCTGGTTGGTCCCTTGATTGATAAAGAGGCTGGCGACAATATGGTCAAAGCGCTGGAAGCGGCAAAGGCCGCTGGTGGTTCAGTCACAGGCGGTGAACGCGTCGATGTGAACGGCGATGCCTCTTACTACTTCCGCCCCGCATTGGTGGAAATGCCAGAACAAACCGGCCCTATGTTGGAAGAAACATTTGCGCCCATCCTCTATGTCACCAAATATTCTGATTTCGAAGATGCCATCGCCATGCAAAATGCGGTGGGCGCGGGTCTTTCCGCCTGTATCTTCACCTTGAATGTGCGCGAAGCTGAAACCTTCCTTTCAGCTGTCGGGTCAGATTGCGGCATCACCAACGTCAATATCGGGACATCCGGTGCTGAAGTTGGCGGCGCGTTTGGCGGCGAAAAAGAAACAGGCGGTGGTCGCGAATCTGGCTCCGATGCATGGAAAGCCTATATGCGCCGCGCCACCAACACGGTGAACTACGGCACAGCGCTGCCATTGGCACAGGGCGTGAGCTTTGATATCGACTAAACCGACACGTTTCGCTAAGGAAATGTGAGGGCAAAAACTTGGGCGCATCTGGCCATAGATGCCAGATGCGCTCGGTTCTAAAGAAAGAAACAATATGTGCGCCGATCTGATTTCTCATCCTGGTTTTTTCCGGGCCAACCGCATAGCGAAGCTCTCGGTTTCTGAGATTATCAAAATTAGCACCCGGGCCCGTGAATTGAAGGCTTTAGGGCATCCGGTCATCATTCTTGGTGCAGGCGAACCTGATTTCGACACGCCTGATCACGTCAAGCAGGCAGGCATTGCCGCCATCGAAGCTGGGCAGACCAAATACACCCCGCTGGATGGCACCCCAGAGCTGAAAACAGCAATTTGCGACAAGCTCAGCCGTGAGAATAAACTGGACTATCAACCCGCCAATATTTCGGTATCGGCGGGCGCGAAGCAGGTGCTGTTCAATGCCTTTATGGCGACCATCAATCCCGGCGACGAGGTTATTATCCCGACCCCGTTTTGGACCACGTACGCAGACATTGTTGAAGTGTGCGGCGGGCAACCGGTGCTGGTTAAATGCCCCGGCGAAAAAGGCTTTCGCTTGCAAGCCGACCAGTTGGAGGCGGCGATCACGCCAAAAACCAGATGGCTAATGCTGAATTCGCCGTCTAACCCATCCGGCGCGGCTTATTCGGCCGATGAAGTGAAGCCTTTGCTCGAGGTGCTCGAACGCAACCCCCATGTGTGGCTGGTGTGCGACGATATTTACGAGCACATCACCTATGATGATTTCGAATTTACCACCCCCGCACAATTGGCGCCCAATCTGCGCGACCGGATTTTGCTGGTCAATGGCGTCTCGAAATCCCATGCCATGACAGGCTGGCGCATCGGCTATGGTGCCGGGCCAGTTGAACTGATCAAGGCCATGGCCGTGATGCAGTCTCAATCCACCTCGTGCGCCTCGTCCGTTTCACAAGCTGCGGCGGTTGAAGCGCTAAATGGTGACAATAGCTTTTTGGAGGAGCGTCGATTGTCGTTCCAAGAGCGCCGCGACCTTGTGGTGGCGGGCCTGAATGAAATTGAAGGCGTTGAATGCCGTGTGCCGGAAGGTGCGTTCTACACCTTTGCCTCATGCGAAGGCTTGATCGGTAAGACCACACCCTCGGGACAAAGAATCAACTCTGACAGCGATTTTTGTCGCTATATTTTGGAGGAGAGCTTTGTGGCCATCGTGCCCGGCTCGGCGTTTGGACTTTCGCCCTATTTTCGTATATCCTATGCTGCAGCGAAATCAGAATTAGTTGAAGCGATCGCCCGCATTCAGAAGGCGGCGAACGCTCTAGCTTAAACGACTTCCCACAGAAGGGTTCTTTTCAGAACCTTTTCTTACCCGCCAGACATTGTTCTGGCGGGTTTTTTTTATGCGAAATACGCAATCTAAATGCCAATAGACTTGTCAGCGCGGTTTGGTTTGGTAGCTATTGCATAGGACAAGCGGAGGAATGCCTCATGGCGGCAGCAGTTTTTGATTCACGGCAAAACACTTTGGGCGAAGGCCCGCTTTGGCACCCGCTGCGCCAGCAGCTATTTTGGTTTGATATTCCCAATTGCAAAATGCGGTCCCAAAAAAATGGGACGCCGCTCGAGTGGGCTTTCGATGAGATCGTTACGGCCGCGGGTTGGCGAGATGAGCACACACTTGTCATTGCATCAGAAACGCAACTGTTCACGTTCAATCTAGACACGGACGAGAAAAAGCATCTCGTCGATTTGGAAAATGACGAGCCGTCTCGTCGCTCCAATGATGGACGGATTGATCCGTGGGGCGGGTTTTGGATAGGCACCATGTCCAAGACCGATCCAGCTCATGAAAAGGGCGGCATATATCGCTATTACCAAGGCGAATTGCGCCTCATTGTGCCAGATGTGGCGATCCCAAATGCGATCTGTTTTGCCCATGATAAGTCCTTTGCCTGCTATGCGGATACACCCACCCAGATCGTATGGAAACAAGCGCTGGATGCCCAGGGCTGGCCGTTGGGCGAGCCGACAATTCACGTGGATTTGCGCGAGACAGACCTCAATCCTGATGGGGCGTTGATCGATGCTGATGGCAACATCTGGATTGCCATGTGGGGTGCCGCATGCGTTATTCAATTTGATCAGGCAGGTCGCGAGCTACAGCGCCTTGATGTGCCCGCAAAGCAACCCACATGCCCGGCCTTCGGTGGCCCAGATTTTGCCGATCTGCACCTGACGTCAGCGCTGGAAAATCTTGGATCACCCAGCACGGCCGACGGGCAAACCTTCATCCTCAAAAATGTGGTGCAGGGCCAAGCAGAATATGCGGTCAGCCTCGACTGACCGCATCCAATCTAGCGCAAAATTTGTGGTTTGATTTTCAGCTTTGTGACTTGGTTTTCGGGCAAATGCTTGTTCAAGCGCTTGTTGATGGCGCCATAGACCCCGATCACGCACAGCGTCAGCAAAATAAAATAGAACGCCAAGATCGGGTAAGGCACAAACGGGTTGAAGGTCTTATCCGCGAAATAGCTCGCATAATAAAGCGCATCGCCCCGCTGTTGCCAGCTTGGAAAGCCCGAGAAAAACACCAAAGTGGTCGCGTGAAACAAAAAGATCGCTTCATTGGTATAGGCGGGCCAAGCCAAGCGCAGCATGGTTGGCCAAATGATTTTTCTAAAGCGCGGCCACCCGGAAATGCCATAGGCATCTGCGGCGTCCACATCGCCCTTGGGAATCGACCGCAGCGCGCCATAAAAGATTTCAGCCGAGTAAGCACCTGTGTTCAAAAACAACACGACCAGTGCCCCGAGCCAGGCTTTGGTCAGCCAACGTGTCTCAACCGTGATTTCCACAAAGCCAAGATTGATGTCAGCGCCCAGTCGCGGCATTAACACAAAGAGTTCGTAGGCGAAGAAAAACTGGATAAACAGCGGCGAGCCGCGGAAGATGAAAATATACCACTCGGCAGGTTTGCGCAGCAGCGGGTTTTTGCTGGCCTTCGCGGTGGCGACCGCGACCGCAAGGAAAAAGCCAAGACCCAGCGCAATAATGCCAAAATAGACATTCCAAATCAGTCCTGAACCGATCAGGGTGAATTGATCGCAAAGGGTGAAATCTGAACGCGGCAAAAGCCGTTCGCCAAATCCCATGGAGCGGAAGGCATAATTCTGGATGGTTTCTAAACAGCTCATGCGGCACCTTCAGCAGCGGATCCGCCGCCGGTTGTGGCTTGGCCCAAGCTGAGCTTGGTCATCAGTTTTTCAAACACAATTTCTGAAATTTTGGTCATGGCGAGATAGAACACCAACAGGCCAAGGAAATAATAGATCCGCCAGTCGGGGTGGGGATAAGAAAAAGCAGAACTTTTTGAACCGCCCAATTCTCGCGCCCAATAAACGATATCCTCAACGCCCAACAGGAACAGCAACGGTGTTGCCTTAATCAAAATCATCCAAAGATTGGAGAGGCCGGGCAAAGCGTATATCCACATTTGCGGCATCAAGATGCGCCAAAACACTTGCCGACGGCTCATGCCATAGGCCTCGCCAGTTTGCAATTGAGCGTGGGGCACGGCGCGCATACCGCCATATAATACATTGGCCGCGAAAGCACCAAAAACGATGGCAAAGGTCAAGACCGCCAATAGAAAACCGTAAGTCTCATGTACCATTGTGGCGAGCTGGATAAGGGCAATTTCGCGGCGGCGCAGACCACAAAGTCGCTGCCTTGCCGCACGGGCTCTGTCCAGTCGGAACAAAGGGTTTTGTGGCGCACATATTCAAAGGCTTGATCGAGTGCGATCACAAAGAAAAGGAAAAAGGCAATGTCCGGCACGCCGCGCACAATCGCGGTATAGCCTTTGCCCAACCAGCGCAGCGGCGCGATGTGCGACCGCGCAGCCGTGGCGCCAAAAAAGCCGAACAACAGCGCGGTGGGTGCGGTGACAGCCAGCAACATCAACACGGTGCCAAACGAGGCGTAAAAACTCATATGCTTGCCTGTTGTCAGATAACAGGTCAGCCAAGTGAGACCTTCAATTTGGTCTGGAGTTGCGCAGAATGAAAACATAAAAGATCTACAATCAAATCAGGGCGGAAGCGCGCTCCCGCCCTGCAAAAGCTAATTTAGAAGCGAGGTGAATCTTCACCCAACCATTTAATGATCAGCTCATTCAATGTGCCGTCATCTTTCATGGTTTGGATCGCTGCATCAAACTTGGCGCGCATATCTGGATCAGATTTGCGGAAGGCCATGCCAATGCCGCCACCCAATGGTGTGTCTTCGCCAACAAAAACCAAATCGCCATTTGAATCTTCAACCAATGGGATCAAGAAGTCTTTGTCTGAAAGCACAGCGTCAGCTTCGCCATTGCGCACAGCGGCAACGGTTTCGTCTGGTGTTGCGAATTCAAGCAAAGTCGCACCAGTTGTGGTGATGTGCGCTGACTGGATGGTGCCAGTTTGCGCGGCAACAACGCCGCCATTGATGTCTGCGTCAGCACTCAACGCCGCGTAAGCAGATGGTGATGGAGGTGTGTAGTTCTGTGTGAAATCTACAACTTCTTGACGCTCTGGTGTGATCGACATGCCCGCGATAATCGCGTCATAGTTGCCAGATACCAAGTTTGGAATGATTGAATCCCAATCGTTGGTCACCCACTCACAATCCATTTCGGCGCGCTTGCAAAGCTCATCGCCAAGCTCGCGTTCAAAGCCGTCAACTTCACCATTATCATTGATGAAGTTATATGGAGGGTAAGCGCCCTCGGTGCCAAGGCGCACAGTGTCCGCCATTGCAAAGCTCGTGCTCATGGCCAAAGCGGCAACTGAAAGCAACAGTTTTTTTCATTTTAGTCTCCCTTGGTTTAACCTCTTAAAAAGAGATCTTGAGTTGATTTAGCCCGAAACGGTCGCACTCAAGAATTGCTGTAGCCGTTCGGTTTTGGTGTTCTTAAACACCTCATCAGGCGTACCTTGTTCTTCGATACGTCCCTGATGCAAAAAGATAACGTGGTCAGACACATCAGCTGCCAACCGCATGTCGTGGGTCACAAGGATCATTGTGCGGCCCTCTTTGGCCAAATCCTTGATCACTTTCACCACTTCCTGCTCCAATTCAGGGTCAAGCGCGGAAGTGGGCTCATCAAACAAAAGCGCCTGCGGCTCCATCGCCAACGCGCGCGCAATCGCCGCCCGTTGCTGTTGGCCGCCAGAAAGTTGCGCCGGGTAATTGTCACACTTGTCGCCAATACCCACTTTGTCGAGCAATTTGCGGGCACGCTCTTCAACCACTGCCGGGTCTTCCCCCAACACAGTGACTGGCGCTTCCATCACATTTTGTAAAATCGACATATGTGCCCAAAGATTAAACTGTTGGAACACCATGGTGAGGTTGGTGCGGATGCGGATCACTTGGCTTTATCAGAAGGATGTCGATTAAGGCCCTCACCTTTCCAATCCACAGGCTCCCCATCAAAAATGATGTCGCCTTGCTGGCTGTCTTCCAAAAGGTTCACGCAGCGCAATAACGTTGATTTCCCGGACCCCGATGACCCAATCAGGCTCACCACATCGCCCTTATGCGCAACAAGATCGACGCCCTTGAGGACTTCGAGATGCCCGTAACTCTTGTGAAGATCACGTACTTCAATGACAGGTGTTTGCGTGTCCGACATATTTTCTTTCATTCTTTGGTCGCTACCAACGATCTAGCCCAAAATGAGCTGGTACACAATTGGCTTTTGTTAGGCCAGTTTGCCATTTGGGCATACGGATGGCCCAGTTTTGGCGTCCGCACAAGTCGGAATGTAGGATGAAAGATCAAGTGCACGCCAATATAAAACGGCGATCAAGTCGTCGACAAAAGTCTGAATTGGTGGCGCAAAAGCGCTCAACAGCTTCGCCGGTCTGGTGACCAGGTTCAAAAGCATCAAAAATATCCTCCCTCACATCAGGTCCAATTTCTCGGGCCCAATTTGCGTTGTCCTCACAACGCTTTATCTGCAAATTCACGATTTGCGATATGTTTCATGTCAGTATGACCTATTCTATTTTGACTGAATAGTCATTTTTTTGAGCAAAATATTATATAGATTTCGCACTTTGCACAGGTCATTCTACCGAAATGAGAAGGGTGAGCCTTGGCCCACCCTTAAAGATCTATGCTGCTTTATCGGTCTTTGCCGCTGTCGTGAGCGGCTTTCCGAGGAACATGCCGCCGAACCGATTGTCGAGGAATTCATCCAGATCAATCTGCTCCTGGCTCAAGAACCCTTTTTGCGGCAACTTGCCGGTGCGCACCAAATCCATCGCCGCGGTCACACCAGCGGCAGTGGTGATCTGAATGGCTGTCCATTCTTGCCCCGCCACTTCCATTGGGATGGACACATTGAGGAATGATTTTTCCTCAAAGCGCCCATTAATGGTGCCTGTCGCGGTGCAGAAAACCGTCACTGTGTCTTGTTTAGTCACAGGCAACGCTGTGTTGAAGATTTCACACATCAAATCCTGACGATCTTGCAGCTTCAAATCTTGCAGCAAGATTTTTAGGATGTCGCGATGCCCCGGATAGCGGATAGAGCGGTAAGATACGTTTTTCGCGTGGCCCGCCAACGTTTCACACAAAGTACCCAAACCGCCTGAAGTGTTGAAACACTCAAATTCAGTGCCGTTCAACGTAAAGGTCTGCAAATTTTCGAGCGGTGGTACTTCCACCAATTTGCCATCCACCAATGCTTCGCATGGGTTGCAATATTCATTGACCATGCCTTCGGTGGACCAGGTGATGTTGTATTTCAGCGCATTTGTGGGGAAGCGCGGCAGCGCGCCCACGCGCATGGACAAATCTTCAACCTTGTCGAACTGCTTGGCGAGGTGATAGCCAGCCACGCCCACAAAGCCCGGCGCCAAACCACACTGGGGCATAAAGGCGGTGTCGGCATCCTTGGCCAAATCCATCACGAATTTGGTGCCTTTAACATCTTCTGTGAGGTCGAAATAATGGGTGCCGGCTTTTTTTTCGCGCCAGAGGCGATGGCAGGTGTCAAGAAGTAAGGCGCAGCGCTCAACACCGCTTGCTTGTCCTTCAAGGCCGCAACCAACTCATCTTCTTTGGTCACGTCCACAAGAGCAGTTTTTAATCCCAATTTGGCGACTTCAGCCAAATTCGCTTCATTGGTATCGGCAATGGTGACGCTATATTCTGCTGTGTTTCCAACACCACGCCCACCATGCGGCCAATTTTGCCCGCGCCTACAATCAATACATCCCAATTCATATCTGTCCCTCTGGTTTGTTTTTTTTCTGATTGAAATTGTGCCAGCGGGAACTGTCAGTGCCTAGAATCGGAACCGCCATATAGATGTCATTATGACAAAGGTGTGCCCAAAAAACCGACAAAATGACGAATGTTAATGTTTCGGAAAGGTCTTAACCCGATGGACAACTTGCATATCATCCAAAACTGGACCATCGTCATTTTATCAATCTATTGTCTTTTTGTCGGTGAGGAGTGGCCGCATGGATAAGCCCATTCGGGACGAGTTGGATCGGCAATTGATCGCACAATTGCAGTTCAATGCCCGCGCCAAAACTTCAGATATTGCCAAAAGACTGGGCATCGCCCGCACCACCGTGCACGAGAGGATCGCGCGGCTCGAGCGGCTGGGCTATATCAAAGGCTACACGGTGCAACTGGCTGAAGATCCGGGCCGTCAGCATGTTGAGGCCCTTGTGATGATCGAAGTGCATCAACAACAAGGCAAACAAATTGCCGACAAGCTGAAGGATTTTCCCGAGGTCAAACTATGCCTCGCCATCAATGGCGAATATGATTTGCACTTGTCCGTTGAAGCGCCTCAACTTGAGGACATTGATGAGATTATCGACGAGATCGCGCTGATCCCCGGCGTCCGCCGCACCCAGACCTCACTGGTTCTGGGCCGCAAATTTGATCGGCGGTAAGGGCCAAAACGATTGGCTGTTTCCCCCCTCTAGCAAAATCTAAGACTTAGCGTTGCTAAGCCCTAAGATTATGCGTCTCCCCCACAGGTGGGAGATAAGAAATTGTGCCCTATGACGACGTTTTCCGTCCTCCTCACCTTGATGGGGAGGGGTTAGGGGTGGGGTGAAGAAACAGGGCACAACATCACAGAGGGAAAGAATAACTAGCGCGGCCGAGCGCTATGTACACCGCTGAAGTTTGGCCTCAATAGGCGGGGGTGCCGGGGAAGCGCCCACTCGGGCGCGACGGCAGCGCGTAATAAAGCCGTGAGGCCAAAAGGCATCCACCTAATCATCAAATCCGACCAAAAAGCCCGGCTCGTAAAAATGCTCTTCTAAATTCTCGCCGGCGCCGCCGCGATCAATCACCACAAAATCGCTAACCTGCTCCAAAGTGGTCAACACCCCGTGCCAGCAGCCCATTTTCAAATTAATGCCTTGGCCCGACTGCGTGAGAAACGCCAAGGGCGTGCCCGGCGTGCCACGCTCATCAGGTGCAACGATTACTAAAAAGGGACGCTTGGTCATCGGGATAAAAGCCTGTGAACCCAACGGGTGACGTTCAACCATTTTGAGGTGCAGCGGAATGTCGTAAGGCTGGCCCCGGAAAATGTTCACCAAGGGCCGCGGCTCCACCCCGCTCAGTTCCACCGTCGCAAGATCATTATAGCGGGTGCACATGCCGTTATTGATTGGGAAATGCTCGGCCTTATCAAGATCGATCACTTCGCCAAACGGGGCAAATGCTTCGATGGTCAGCTGTTTGATGGGTATGAAGGGGACTTCCATTTTATTGCCCCAGTCGCAATTTCATGTGCCGATTGACGTCTTTATACAGCAAATAGCGGAACGGTTCCGGCCCGCCCGCATAACAGGCTTGCGGGCAAAACGCGCGCAGCCACATAAAGTCGCCCGCTTCCACTTCCACCCAGTCTTCATTCAGCCGATAAACCGCCTTGCCTTGCAGCACATAAAGCCCGTGTTCCATCACGTGTGTTTCGGCGAACGGTATCGAGCCGCCCGGCTGAAAGGTGACGATATTGACGTGCATATCATGCGCCACATCATTCGGGTCGACAAAGCGACTGGTGGCCCAAACCCCGTCTGTGTCCGGCATCGCGATGGGCGGGTTTTCATCTTCGTGGGTCACGAAACTTTTGGGTGCATCAATGCCCTGCACAGCCTCATAGGCTTTGCGAATCCAATGAAAGCGCAACGTTGCGTCTGAATTGTTATGTAGCTGCCAGTCAGCGCCGGGTGCCAAATAAACATACGACCCCGCGCGAAGGTGATGCGCCTCGCCGCCCAGCGTGACGGAGCCGCCGCCATCGGTCACAAACAGCACGCCTTCAGCGCCCCCATCCGGTTCTGGCTGAGCGCTGCCGCCGCCAGGAGCCACTTCCATCACATATTGCGCAAAGGTTTCAGCAAAGCCGCTTAAAGGGCGCGCGATGATCCAGGCGCGGGTGTTGTCCCAATGGGGCAGGCTGGAGGTGACGATGTCGCTGAATACGCCTTTGGGAATCACTGCATAGGCGTCGGTAAATTTGGCACGGTCGGTCAAAAGCTGTGTTTGCGGGGGCAGGCCACCTTTGGGTGCATAATAACTATTCATCAATTTCCCCAAACATCTCTTTCAGCCGCAACAGTGCAATGCGTTCAACTTGCTTGCAAGCGGTTGTAAATTCTTGATCCCTGTCATGATGCACCCGCTGCCTAAATTGTTCAAGGATCTGGTCTTTGTTCAGCCCCTTCACGGCAATGATAAAAGGAAATCCAAATTTGGCAGTGTACGCCGTATTCAATTCTGTAAAGTTTTCGCGCTCTTTATCGGTCAGTGCATCCAGCCCAGCGCCCGCCTGTTCCTTTGTTGATTCTGCGGTCAGGCGTTTGGCAGACGCCAGTTTTCCGGCGAGGTCTGGGTGTGCATTAAGCACCTTGAGGCGCTCCTCATCGTTGGCCTTTCTAAATTGCGCCGCCAATGCTGCATGCACGCCGATTGCGCAATTGTGTGCTGGGCCCATTTCTTCTTGATAGGCGCGCTCGGCAATCCAGGGCGAGTGTTCAAACACGCCACCGAATTGCGTCACAAAATCCGATTGGCGCATATTCACCACATCAAATCTTGGCGCTTGAAACGGGTGATGCTCCATCCAATGCTTGGCGATGTCGATCCGCCGTGCCACCCACACTTCTGGCTTGGATTGGATATAATCGAGAAATCGCCGCAGGGCCATAATGCGTCCAGGGCGCCCGATCAGGCGACAGTGCAGTCCAACATTGAGCATCTTAGGCTTGCCCGCTTCACCCTCGGCATAAAGCGCGTCAAAACTGTCTTTTAAGTAGGTATAAAACTGATCGCCGCTGTTAAAACCTTGCACAGCTGCGAAGCGCATGTCGTTCGCATCCAGCGTGTAGGGCATGATTAATTGAGGCTGCTGGCTTCGCCCGCGGCGCGCGCCAATAGGCAAATCGTCGGCATAGCTGTCAGAGACATACAGGAAGCAACCTATTTCTTGAGTTAGCGCCACGGTATGATCTGAACAGCGTCCAGTGTACCAACCAGCGGGATAATCGCCCGTTGCCTCATAATGGAGTTGAATTGCTTCCTCCATGTGGGCGCGTTCATCTGCTTCATTGAAATCTTTATATTCAATCCATTTCAGCCCGTGAGACGCGATTTCCCACCCCGCCTGTTGCATGGCCGCCACTTGCTCCGGTGAGCGTTTCAAGGCGGTCGCGACGCCATAAACGGTAAGCGGCATGTCAAACTGCGTAAACAAATCATGCACTCGCCAAAAGCCAGCGCGCGCGCCATATTCATATATGCTTTCCATGTTCCAATGGCGTTGGCCGGGCCATTGCTGTGCCCCCACGATCTCAGACAAGAACGCTTCCGATGCTGGATCGCCATGTAGAACGCAGTTCTCGCCGCCCTCCTCGTAATTGAGCACAAATTGCACCGCAATTTTCGCGCCGTCGGGCCATCGCGCGTCGGGCTTGCTGCGGCCATAGCCGCGCATGTCTCGTTCATAGCGCGCAGGATGTTGCGTCATCTTTCCCTCAAATTCTTACCAATAATTGGCCATTGGCGAATGGCCGTTTCATATGCACTATGCATGAAGCCGTGATTTGCGACTAGGGGGAAATCGGCAGCCCTATAGGTTTTTTGACCAACTGTTAAAAATTCTTGACAGAACGCCCGGAAACACTGCTAAAATGCGCGTATGGGGGAGAAAAGTTATGGCGACAGGCAAACTCACAACACATGTGTTGGATACATCACGCGGCTGCCCAGCAAGTGGCTTGCAGCTGTGTCTTTTCGATTTGAATGGCGATGCGCCTGAACTTATTTTGGAAACCCGTACCAACCATGATGGCCGGTCGATGGTCCGCTGTTGGAAGGCGCGTTAAAGACCGGCCTTTATGAAATCTGCTTTTTAGTGGGAGACTATTTTAAGGCGCATGAAATCAAACAACCAAGTGGCCCATTTTTAGACGACGTTCCCGTGCGCTTTTGCATTACAGATGCGAACGCGCATTATCATGTGCCGCTTTTGGTGTCGCCTTACGGTTATTCTACCTATCGAGGGAGCTGATTTTGAATTTTGATTCAAAGATTTCGTTCTGGCTAAACGACGGTATAATTGACCTGAGCACAGTCCCGTCAGATCAGACTTTACTTGATTTCCTGCGCCTTGACAAAAGCTTGCGCGGCACGAAAGAAGCTGCGCCGAAGGCGACTGTGGTGCCTGCACCGTGCTGATCGGGCGGCTTAAAAACGGCAAATTGCGCTATCAGGGCGTTAATGCGTGCATTACTTTTGTTGCCAGCCTGCACGGCACGCATATTGTCACCATCGAGCATTTGAAAAGCGATAAGGGTCTGCACCCGATCCAGCAGGCGATGGTGGAGTATCATGGGTCGCAATGTGGCTTTTGCACCCCTGGTTTTGTCATGTCGCTTTATGCCATGTGGATGGAAAACGCTGACCCCTCAACCATTGAAATTGAAGAAGCGTTGCAGGGCAATCTTTGTCGCTGCACCGGCTACCAGCCAATTGTGAAAGCGGCCCGAAATATCGCCAAATTCGGTCAACTCGAAGAAGATTTTCTGGTGCGCGAACGCAGCAAGATCATCGAAAACCTGACGGCACTGGACAAAGAAACTCCCATAGCTATTGCGCAGGGAGAGGATAAAATCTTTGTGCCCAAGACCAAAGCGCAATTGGCTGAGATCTACGCCCAGCATCCGGACGCAACATTGGTGGCCGGTGCCACCGATGTGGGCCTGTGGGTCACCAAATTTATGCGCAATATTTCCCCTTCCATCTATCTGTCCGCCCTGCGCGACTTTGATGCGGTGCAGGATGCGGGCGACAGCCTCACCCTAGAGGGCGGCGTCTCCTACGCAGATTTGCTGCCGGTCATCGATGAGAAACTGCCGCAACTCAGCACCTATTGGCGCCGCATTGGCGGGGCGCAAGTGCGCAATATGGGCACCATCGGCGGCAATATTGCCAACGGCTCGCCCATTGGCGACACGCCGCCACCACTGATCGCATTGGGCGCCGAAATAACTTTGCAAAAGGGTGACGCGACGCGCCGGATGCCGCTTGAAAAGTTCTTTATTGAATATGGTAAGCAGGATCGTGCGCCGGGTGAATTTGTCGACCAAGTGCATATCCCCATGCCGAAAGCGGGCGCACATTTTGCGGTGCACAAAATCTCGAAACGCCGCGATGAAGATATTTCCGCCGTCGCCGCCGCGTTCTATCTTGAAACCGATGGCGACAAGATCGACACTATTCGCCTTGCTTATGGGGGCATGGCAGGCACCCCCAAGCGCGCGACAAATGTGGAAGCGGCGCTGATGGGCAAAGCCATCAAGCGGGAAAATTTTGAAGCGGCGCTAAGCGCCTTTGATCAAGATTTTACGCCTATGACCGATATGCGCGCCAGCGCAGACTATCGCCAGCAGGTTGCGAAAAATTTGCTGTTGCGTTTTTTCGATGAACAATTTGGCGATGCTGAAACCCTCGACAATTTGCGGACTGTCGCGCTTGGGGAGGTGAATTGATGAGCAATTCAAACAGCGCACTTGGCCCAAAACCGCACGAATCCGCCCACAAGCATGTGGCTGGTGCCGCCGATTATCTTGATGACATCAACGAGCCAGCGGGCACACTTCACGCCTATATCGGCCTCAGCACCATTGCTGCGGGCACCATTGAGGCGATGGACCTTACAGACGTTTTGGCGCATCCCGATGTGTTGGGCGTGCTCACGGCCAACGACATTCCCGGCGAAAATGATGTCAGCCCCACGGCGTTGCATGATGATCCAATCTTTGCGGAAAAAGAGGTGCAATTCCTCGGGCAGCCCGTTTTTGCGGTGATCGCCACCCATCGCGACGCCGCCCGTCGCGCGGCGAAAAAAAGCGAAAATCACTTACACTGAAACCGACGCTCTTATCGATATTCGCGCGGCAGAACAAGCGGGCGGCAAATTTGTGACGCCGCAGCTCACCCTCAAAAATGGTGATGTGAAGTCAGCGCTTGAAAAGGCTCCGATGCGGCTGAACGGCGAAATGGAAATTGGCGGACAGGATCACTTCTACCTTGAGGGCCAAATTGCCATGGCCATTCCGGGAGAAGATGACACTGTCAAAGTTATTTCTTCCACCCAGCATCCGTCCGAAGTGCAGCATATGGTGGCGCACGCCCTGGGCACACACCAACATGCCGTCAATATTGAAGTGCGTCGCATGGGCGGTGGCTTTGGCGGCAAGGAAACCCAAGGCGCTCTGTTCGCGTGCGTGGCGGCGATCGCCGCGAAAAAAATACAACCGTGCTGTCAAAATTCGGCCCGACCGCGATGATGATATGGTGATGACCGGCAAGCGCCACGACTTCCTCGCCACCTATGATGTGGGCTTTGATGAAAGCGGCAGAATTCACGCCCTTGACGCAGACTTTGCGGCGCGGTGCGGCTTTTCGGCTGACCTATCCGGACCAGTGACCGACCGCGCTCTGTTCCATGTGGACAATTGCTATTTCTTCGAAAATGTCGAGCTGCGCTCACGTCCATTGAAAACCAACACCGTGTCCAACACGGCCTTTCGCGGCTTTGGTGGCCCGCAGGGCATGATCGGCGGCGAACGGGTGATTGAAGAAGTCGCCTATGCATTGGGCAAAGACCCGCTTGAGGTGCGTCGCGCCAATTTTTATGGCCCAAAAACCGGCAATAAAACCCCATATCACCAGATCGTTGAAGACAACATTATCGACAAAGTGGTCGACGAGCTTGAGGCCAGTTCCGATTATCAGGCCCGCCGCAAAAAGGTATTGCAGTTCAACCAAGAGCACGCAAATCTAAAGCGCGGCATCGCGCTGACCCCGGTTAAATTCGGCATTTCGTTCACTGCCACCTGGTACAACCAGGCGGGCGCGCTGGTGCATATTTATAAAGATGGTTCGATCCTCCTAAACCATGGCGGCACCGAAATGGGGCAGGGGCTTTATTCCAAAGTCGCGCAAGTGCTGGCTGATGAATTGCAGGTCAATCCCGAACGCGTCAAAGTCAGCGCCACCCGCACCGACAAGGTGCCCAACACGTCGGCCACTGCGGCTTCCTCTGGCACCGATTTGAATGGCATGGCTGCCGCCGATGCGGCGCGTCAACTCAAAGCACGCCTGGTACGTTTTGCCGCTGACAAATTCCAGATCGAAGAAGCCGATGTGAAATTCGGCTATGAATATCTGGACTGCGCGGGCAAAAAAGTGCCGTTTGAAGAATTGATCGCCGCCGCCTATGTCGAGCGCGTGCATCTCTCCGCAGCAGGCTTTTACAAGACTCCCGAAATTCACTGGAATCGTGAAACCGGGCGCGGCACACCGTTTTACTATTTTGCCTATGGCGCCGCCGTATCCGAAGTGGTGATCGATACGCTGACCGGCGAGTATTTCGTTGATCGCGTTGACTTGCTCCACGATGTGGGCAACTCCATCAACGAAGCGATTGATTTGGGGCAGGTCGAGGGCGGCTTCATTCAGGGTATGGGCTGGCTCACGACGGAGGAGCTATGGTTCACCGACAAGGGTGAGCTGAAAACCCACGCGCCATCGACGTACAAAATTCCGCTGGCGTCTGATCGTCCCCGCACCTTCAACACCAAGCTTGTCACATGGTCGAAAAACGAAAAGCGCACCATCAAGCGCTCCAAAGCGGTGGGCGAGCCGCCGCTGATGCTTGCCAACTCTGTGTTGGAGGCGCTTTCAATGGCAGTTGCCAGCGTTGCAGATTACAAGGTTTGCCCACGGCTGAATTCCCCCGCCACGCCCGAGCGGATATTGATGGCGGTTGAACGCCTCAAGGGACAAAAAAAATGACTAACTTTGCGGCGTGGCAACATTTTTGGGCCCGGTGCAATGGCGCGGTTTTGGTGGAGATCCTTGCTGCAAAAGGCTCCACGCCGCGCGATCTCGATGCCACAATGGTGGTGAGCGCTGCGGAAGTGTTCGGCACCATTGGCGGCGGCCAAGCCGAATATATGATGATGGATGAAGCGCGCAAAATGTTGCGCCAAGAGGTCGACCATCGCGAAATAGATTTGCCCCTCGGCCCGCAAATTGGCCAATGCTGTGGCGGACACTTTACCTTTGCACTCACGCGTCTGAATGATCAATCTGCAGCGCAGTTTGAACTGCGCTTGCGCGACGAAGCCGCGGCCCAAACCCCGATTTACATTTTTGGCGCAGGCCATGTGGGCCGCGCTTGGCGCTTGCGCTTAAGCCGTTGCCCTTCAAGCCAATTTTGATTGACCAGCGTGCCGGAGAGTTGGCGAAAATCGAGGGTATCGAGAAGCGCTTGAACCCGCTGCCGGAAGCTGAGTTGCGGGCGGCGCCGAAAGGCGCAGGTGTTGTGGTGCTGACCCATGATCACGCGCTTGATTTTATGATTGCGGGCGAAGCGCTGTCCATGGACACATTCTTTTATGTTGGCATGATCGGTTCAAAATCCAAGCGCAACACTTTTCGCTCTTGGTTGGGCGACGCCTATCCCGATGCGCATACCGACAATCTGGTGCTGCCCATCGGCGGGGCGAAGGTGCGCGACAAACGCCCTGAAGTGATCGCGGCCCTTGTGGCCGCAGAATTGATTGAAACCCAAGCCGAAACAGAAAAACCTATCAGCGAAACAGTGGAGACCACCCATGTCCGATAGCGCAATTTTTTACGAATGGATTGCCTTTGGCGTGCGCTGGTTGCACGTGATCACGGCGATCGCGTGGATTGGCTCCAGCTTTTATTTTATCGCGCTGGATCTGGGCCTGAAACCCAATCCAAAATTGCACAAAGGTGTGCGCGGCGAAGAATGGCAAGTCCATGGCGGCGGGTTCTATCATATCCAAAAATATATGGTCGCGCCCGAACATATGCCCGAGCATTTGATCTGGTTTAAGTGGGAGGCCTATACCACGTGGCTTTCCGGCTTCGCGCTGCTGGCCATTGTCTATTATGTCGGGGCCGATCTTTATTTGATTGACCGCAATGTGCTTGATGTTGGTGCGCCGATGGCCATCTTCCTTTCGGCCGCCTCCATCGGACTTGGTTGGGTTGTTTACGACCAATTGTGCAAATCGCCGATTGGCAAAAGCGAAACCGGCCTGATGGTGCTCTTGTTTGGCGTGCTGGTGTTTATGGCCTGGGGCTATACCCAAATGTTCACCGGCCGCGCCGCGCTGCTGCATTTGGGCGCATTCACGGCCACCATCATGTCGGCCAATGTGTTTTTCATCATCATCCCCAATCAAAAGGTGATTGTGCTGGTTTGAAAGCGGGCAAAGAGCCAGATCCTGCTTTGGGCAAACAGTCAAAACAGCGTTCAGTACACAATAATTACCTGACACTGCCTGTCGTATTTTTGATGCTGTCCAACCATTATCCGTTGGCGTTCGCAACCGAATATAATTGGGTAATCGCCTCGATGATCTTTTTAATCGGGGTGTTGATTCGCCACTTCTTCAACACCAAGCATGAAACGGGAAAATCCTTGAGTTGGACATGGTTCATCTCCGCCATCCTGTTTATCCTGATCATGTGGCTCTCCACCAACCCGAAAATTTCCGGCTTGACCGAAGACGCATTGGCGACGGCAAATGCCGCGCCCTACATGCAATCCGCGCATTTTGAACAAGCCCGCGACACGGTGATGGGGCGTTGCGCCATGTGCCACGCCGAGGAACCTGCATGGGAAGGGGTGCACCAGGCGCCCAAAAATGTGATCCTTGATAATGATCAGGCCATTGCCGCCTATGCCCATGAGATCTATATCCAAGCGGGGCGCACCCACGCGATGCCACCAGGCAACGTGACCTATATGTCAGAAGACGAGCGCGATCTGCTTGTGGCCTGGTATCAAAGCGTAGAATAAGTAGGACTGAACGCTATGAGTGACAAAATTGTCCGTGGACGGCTTTTAAGCTTCCACGCAAAGCCGCAAGCGCGCGATGATCACAGCGCCTATCGCTATATTGATGATGGTGGGTTGCTGGTGCGCAATGGCGTCATTGCCGCCATGGGCACCTTTGATGAGGTGCAGGCTAAGGCGGAACCGAATGTCGAGATCAATGATTTTCGTGGCAAATTGATTATGCCCGGTTTTATCGATCCGCATATGCACTTTCCTCAGCTGCAAATCTTGGCATCCTATGCGGGCTCATTGCTGGAATGGCTGAACACTTACACCTTTGCCGAAGAACAACGCTTTGGCGAGCCCGTGCACGCGTCGCGCATTGCTGGTCATTTGATGGATGAATTCATCCGAAATGGCACCACTTCCGCCAGTGCCTTTTGCTCAGTGCATCCCGGTTCAGTCGATGCTTACTTCAGCGCCGCGTCTGATCGCAACATGCTGATGCTGGGCGGCAAGGTGATGATGGATCGTGAGGCGCCAGAAGCGCTGACAGACACGCCGCAATCATCATATGAAGACACCAAAGCAGGCATTGAAAAATGGCATGGGCTGGGCCGCAACTACTATGTGATTACCCCCCGCTTCGCGATCACATCGACGCCAGAACAGCTTGAGGCGGCTGGCGCATTGGCCAAGGAATTTCCTGACCTACACATTCAAACCCACTTGAATGAAAACAAAAATGAAATCGCCTTCACCAACGAGCTTTATCCTGACGCGGGCGACTATTTTGCGATCTATGAAAAATATGGGCTTGTTGGTAAAAAATCCTTGTTCGGCCACTGCATTCATATGAGCGATCGCGAACGCGATGCCATGTTTGAAACCGGCTCAGTGGCCGTGTTCTGCCCCACCTCAAACATGTTTATTGGTTCAGGCCATTTTGACTGGCAAAACATGGTGGGCGATCAGGGGCAGGGGCGGATTGGCTTAGCCACAGATATTGGTGGTGGCACCTCAATTTCGATGCTGCGCACAATGGATGAGGGCTACAAAGTCCTGCAATTGCAGGGCCAACGTCTGCCACCTCTGGTTAGCTTTTATCATGCCACTTTGGGCAACGCCGAAGCCTGTCGCTGCAAGACGAAATCGGGACGCTGGATGAAGGCAGCGATGCTGACTTTATCGTGCTCGATGCGGCGGCAACCCCGGTGATGAAATTGCGCATGGAAACCGTGCATGATCTGGAGCAGGAACTCTTCTTGCTGCAAACCATGGGCGACGACCGCGTCATTGTCGAAACCTATGTGGCGGGAGAAGCAATGAAGTCGAAATTGGCTGTATAGTCGCCCACACCGCACTGTCGCCTTTTCCGCGAAGGCTCTCAAAATGGATTATCAGCGCAGCAATTCATTGACGCGGTGCGTCGTGGATCGCGCCTGACTGGATCCCCGAGCCAAGCCCGAGGATGACGGGGGTGGGGAAGATTTTCCGCACTCGTGGGCGCATTACAAGTGACGGACGCGGGAATCCAGGCAGGGCCCCACGGAGTGCTGTTTCCCTCCGCTTGATGGGGAGGGATTAAGGGTGGGTGCCAGGAGCATGAACGACAGGCATACAGTCGCGCTTTTCACTTTACAAAATTAAACGCATCCACATCAAACAGGCCATAATCGGTCATTTTGAGGTGCGGGATCACCGGCAGGGCCAAAAACGCCACTTGCAAAAATGGCTCCGGCAACACACAGCCCAGTCTGTGCGCGGCATCGCGCAGTTTCTCCAAGGCATGTGTCACCTCTTCAAACGGCAATTCGCTCATTAGCCCGGCGATAGGCAGGGCCAGCTCGGCCAATATTTCGCCCTCATGCGCGACGCAAAAACCGCCCCGCATTTCAATAATCCGGTTGGCGGCGGCGCTAAGGTCGTTGGAATTGGTGCCCACCAATGTGATGTTGTGGCTATCGTGGCCGACGGATGACGCGATCGCCCCTTGTTTCAGCCCAAAACCTTTCACAAACCCATGCCCGATATTGCCGTTTTTGCCGTGACGTTCGACAACGCTCACCTGAATAGCGTCTTGCGCAACATCAGGTTTTAAATATCCATCGTCACGCGGCAACACGCCCTCTTCGCGATAGGTCAGAATAAGTCCTGGCTTCACACCCATCATTGTGGTCAGGTTTTTGCCTTCTTCCGCGGGGATATTGAACTGCGCGGGCTTGGTTTTTTGAGCTTCATAGAATGCAATCCAATAGCCTCAAGCGATGGCCGCGTCGCAAAACTTTCAGATGTCACCAATGCGCCTGATTTGATTACATCGCTCACGGCACATTGCTCCAAATCATCCAGTAGCACGATATCGGCAAGCCAGCCCGGCGCGACGATGCCACGATCATCAAGCCCAAAAATGCGTGCCGCCGAATGGCTCGCGGCGCGATAAACATGATGGGCCGGGCAACCGCTGGCGATCAGGCGGCGGATCATGCTGTCCAAATGCCCTTCTTCAGAAATGTCCAGCGGATTTCGATCATCGGTACAAAGGGCCATAAAACTGGAGCTTTCAGCGGTCAGCACTTCTGCCAGCGCGTCTAGATCTTTCGAAACGGACCCCTCACGGATCAAAATAGCCATGCCCTTGCGCATTTTCTCACGCGCCTCGTCGGCGGTGGTGCATTCATGGTCCGTGCGGATTTTCGCCGCCAAATAGCCATTGAGATCGTCGCCCCGCAGCAAGGGCGCGTGGCCATCAATATGGCCATCCTGGAAAGCGAGAAGTTTGTCGAGCACTTCGTCGTTCGTGTTGATCACACCAGGGAAATTCATAAACTCCGCCAGCCCAATTACACTTGGATGATCGCGATAGGGCAAAAGATCATTGACCAACAGTTCCGCGCCCGACGTCTCAAACGCGGTGGCGGGCACACAGGACGACAGATTGACCTTGATGTCCATCAGGCTACGTTCAGACGCGTCGAGAAAATATTTAATGCCGTCTGCGCCCAACACATTGGCAATTTCATGCGGGTCGCAAATGGCGGTGGTCAATCCGTGCGGTAAGACGCAACGGTCAAATTCCATCGGCGAGACCAGCGAAGATTCAATATGCAAATGCGTATCGATGAAGCCGGGCACCGCATAGCGACCCGCACCATCAATCTCGTGATCGCCTTGATAGGTGGAATGGGTGCCCACAATGCGGTTGCCGACAATTGCAATGTCGCTGGTCACAATCTCGCCGGTAATAATGTCGAGCAGGCGCACATTCTTGATCACCAGGTCGGCCTTGCGCTGGCCCGCGCCCGCTTGGATCATTCGGGCTAATATCGCCTTATCCATTACCTGCTCCCTCATTATTATTTTATCGTTTAGTCAAATATAATAGCGTTTCTATTTCTTATAGAAAAGGGCGGATCAAATGACCCGCCCTTTAAACCTAGCAAACTTTTCAGCCTTTACTGAGGCAATTGGTCGTCTACGCCTTCAACATAAAAGTTAAGGCCAAGCAATTCACCATCTTCAGCCACTTCGCCTTCTTCAAGCCAAACAGTACCATCCTGCTTGTTTACAGGGCCGGTAAACGGCTTCAACTCACCTGAAACGATCGCCGCTTCGGTTTCTTGAGCCATGGCTTTCACGTCATCAGGCATATTGGTGTAAGGCGCCATTTCGAGGATGCCTTCAGCCAAACCATCCCATGTTGATTGGGTTTCCCATTCGCCGTCCATCACGTCTTGAACGCGCTTGATGTAGTAAGCGCCCCAGGTGTCGACAATCGCCGTCAACTGCGTATCTGGACCAGCTGCAATCATGTCAGAGGCTTGCCCGAACGCTTTGATGCCGCGCTCGGCTGCCACTTGCATTGGTGCAGTGGAGTCAGTGTGTTGGGTCAAGATGTCAACGCCTTGGTCAATCAAGGCTTTGGCCGCATCGGCTTCTTTACCCGCATCGAACCATGAGTTTACCCACACCACTTTCAGCTTGAAATCTGGATTTACGCTCTGGGCACCCAATGTGAAGGCGTTGATGCCCTGCACAACTTCAGGAATGGGGAACGAAGCGATATAACCGGCAACGCCCTTTTCGCTGACTTTCGCAGCAATCTGACCGAGAATATAACGGCCCTGATAGAAGCGTGAATTGTAGCTGGTGACATTCTCCGCTGTTTTGTAACCTGTTGCGTGCTCAAACTTCACGTCTGGGAAGCGCTCCGCGACAGCCATGGTTTGATCCATAAAGCCAAAGCTTGTGGTGAAAATCATTTCACAGCCAGACCGGGCGAAACGCTCGATAACGCCTTCTGCCTGAGGGCCTTCAGCCACATTCTCAATGAATGGGGTTTCGATTTTGTCGCCAAAATGCGCTTGCAATTCTTGGCGGCCAATATCGTGGGCCTGTGTCCAGCCCCCGTCTGTTTTTGAGCCAACATACACAAAGCACACTTTCATGGGATCTTCTGCCATTGCAGAAGCCGCCATGCCAAGCGACATTGCGGCAACGCCAGCAAGTCCAATCAGCAGTTTTTTCATCTCTACCTCCAAAGTTTGATCCGGCAACATGCGGGATCTTTTGTTTAACGGTCGGGCACAAAGGGCCGACCAAGCATTGCGGGCGTGTTGATCAATGTCGCCCGAACATTCTGAGAAATCAGTACCAGCACGACGATAGTTGCCAAAAACGGCAAAGCGTGAGCAATTGTGAGGGCACTGCAATTCCCAACGCTTGCGCGTGTAATTGTCCAATAGATACCGCGCCAAATAAATAGGCACCAGCCAGAACGCGCGCGGGTCGCCACGACGCAAACACCACCAGCGCCAAGGCGATCCAGCCGCGCCCCGCCGTCATATTCTCTACCATTGTGGCGTATAGACAAGCGACAAATGTCCGCCTGCCAGCCCTGCGCACGCGCCGCCAAACATCACGGCCAAGTAGCGATAGCGCAACACCGGAATGCCCAGCGCATGGGCAGAATGATGATTGTTACCAATCGAGCGCAAGGTCAGGCCAGCACGGGTGCGGAACAAAAACCAGCTTACCGCAATCACCAGCGAAATCGAAATATAAAAAAATAGGATCTTGGCCGAAAATTACCGGGCCAATCAAAGGGATATCAGTCAAAATGGGAAGATCAAGATTGCTCATTTTTTTCCCCGGCTTGCCCCACAAATTTCTCGCCGATAAGGCTGGATGCCCCCAAACCCAAAATGGTGAGCGACAAGCCTGTTGCCACTTGGTTTGCGGCCAACGAAAGCGTAAGAAATGCAAACAGCAAAGACGTTAACGTGCCCAAAGCGATTGCTGCGAGCACACCGATCCATGGATTTCCTGTCAGATTGGCGATGACGAAGCCGCCAACGGCGCCCATAACCATCATGCCTCTACGCCGAGATTTAGCACACCGGAGCGTTCCACAACCAACTCGCCGATGGCCGCGATCAACAGCGGCGTCGCCGCGGTGGCAATGGTCAACAAAATGGCTTCTGTCATGCCCATTATGCGGCTCCTTTTTGCACCGCGCCAAAGCTGAGGCGGATTTTGTAAAGAATAAGTGTGTCGCAGGCGAGCACGAAAAACAGGATCAAGCCTTGGAACACCCGGGCGATTTTGTCTGAGAGGCCCAGGCTGATCTGTGCGGCTTCACCACCCAAATAGGTGAGCGCGAGCACAAGACCGGCTACGATGGCGCCAATAGGGTTCAAGCGGCCCAAATAGGCCACAATAATGGCAGTAAAGCCATAGCCGGGCGACACGGTCGGGCGCAATTGTCCAGTGGCCCCGGCCACTTCAATGATGCCTGCAAGCCCAGCACATCCGCCCGCCAGCAAGAATGCAAAAAAGATCATTTTCTTCGTATTAAACCCTGCAAATTGCGCAGCCTTCGGGCTGGTGCCGATCACCTTGACCTCAAAACCTTTTAAGCTTTTTGCCAGCATAATGCCTAAAGCGATTGCGACCACCACAGCGATGACAAACCCCCAATTGGCGCGCCCATCAGCGGGAAACATTTCGGGGAGGCGGGCCCACTCGTGGAAACGTCGCGATTCTGGAAAATTCAACCCTTCGGGATTGCGCCAAGGCCCACGTACAATCCAATCCAACAGCATTTGCGCCACATAGACCAACATCAAGCTGGTCAGAATTTCATTGGTTTTGAATTTGGCCTTTAAAAGGGCCGGGATAAAGCCATAGGCCATGCCGCCAATGATGCCACATATCAACATGAGCGGCAGGATCAAAAAGTTTTGCACGTCTGGCAACAAGATGGGCAGCGCTGCGCCAAAAATTGCGCCAACAATCATTTGTCCTTCAGCGCCAATATTCCAGTTGTTGGATTGAAAGCAAATACAAAGCCCGGCGCCCATCAGGATCAAAGGAGCCGCTTTGATCAAAAGCTCATGCACACTCCACATTTCGGAAACAGGTTCAATAAAGAACGCGTAAAGCGCGCGATCAGGGGCTTTGCCCAGAGCGGAAAACATAATTGCCCCGGCAATCACGGCCAAAACCAAGCCCAATAGCGGCGACAAAATGCGCATGGCGGGGGCAGGCGCGCTGCGTTTAATCAGTTCCAGTCTCATCAGTGCGCCTCTTTCGCTGGCGCAAACACGCCGGTCATTTTCAAGCCAACCTCATTTCGGTTGGTTTTCGCGGTCGGGACAAATGCAGACAATTCGCCCTCGGCCATGGTGGCCAGGCGGTCCGAGATTTCAAATAGTTCGTCCAAATCTTGCGAGATCACCAAAATTGCGGCACCCGCCGCGGCAAGATCAATTAGGTTTTGTCGCAACTGCGCAGCTGACCCGGCATCGACCCCCCAAGTGGGTTGGTTGACAATCACCAGCTTGGCGCCAGCCATTACTTCTCGGCCCAACACAAATTTTTGCAAATTGCCACCAGACAGCGACATGGCAGGCGGATCATCGTTGCCTTTGCGCACATCGAACATCGTGGTGATTTTATCCTTGATCTTGCGCGCCGTGCTGTGGCGGATAAACGGACCGGACTCCAGATCTTTTTCTAAGCCGTGTCGGGTGAGAACCACATTGTCCGAAAGGCTCATTTCCGGCACCGCACCATGACCGAGCCGCTCCTCTGATACAAACATGGCGCTCTTTTTCCGGCGTTGCAAAATAGACAAATGGCCAACGGGCGTATCGTCAATCTTGATCATGTCTGGCGCGGTCGTCCGCTCGCCGGATAACACAGCAAACAATTCGTTTTGGCCGTTGCCCGCGATGCCAGCAATCCCGGCGATTTCACCCTGGCGTACGCTGAAATTGATGTCCTTCAAGCTGGTTTCAAACCCGGTTAGGCCCGCAGCCGACAGCGCGGTTACCTCCAGCACTGTTTTGGTCGCATCGCCTCCAGTGCCGCGCGGTGCGATTTCATGGATATCATCACCAACCATCATTTTGGCGAGGCTCAAGGGCGTCTCGTCAGCGGGAATGCATTCACTCACCACCTCGCCATGCCGCAAAATCGTGGCGTTTTGGCAAAGGGCCTGCACTTCAGCCAGCTTGTGAGAAATATAAAGAATGGCGGTCCCTTCTTCAGAGAGCCGCCGTAAAACTTTGAACAAATCTTCGGATTCTTGCGGGGTGAGCACTGATGTCGGCTCGTCCAAAATCAGCAGCTTGGGCTCCTGCAACAAGCAGCGCACAATTTCCACCCGTTGCCGTTCCCCCACCGACAAATCGTGAATGCGCGCACCTGCCTTCAGCGGCAAACCATATTCTTGCGACACGGCTTCAAGCCGCTTGGAAATGTCAGAGAGTTTTTGATCTTTGGGCATGGCGAGCGCGATATTCTCTGCCACTGTTAACGCATCGAAAAGCGAAAAATGCTGGAACACCATGCCAATGCCGAGCATCCTGGCTTCCGCCGGGTTGGCAATACTGACCTTTTGACCCTGCCATAAAATTGCACCCTCATCCGGCTGCAAACTGCCATAAAGCATTTTCACCAAGGTGGACTTGCCCGCGCCATTTTCCCCTAAAAGCGCATGGATCTCGCCCGGCACGATCGAAAGATCGATCCGGTCATTGGCTTTGAAACTTCCATAATATTTGGAAATGCCGTCAAGCTGAAGCAGATGCTTCGCGCTTTTTTGCGTCATATCTTCCCACCCAAATGCCCTCGTTGAGTAAGATTATGACGTTTTCATGTTTTTTGCGCAAGCGCATTGAAAACAATTGTGGATAATTTGACCAATTGGCAAAATATCGCTCGGCTTTTAAACCTTATAACCGATCCGTAAACCGCCCCAATGTTGCCCCTCAATATAAAGCGGTACAGAGGCATCTTTCATCAACACAAATTCGCCGTTGCCCATATCCCTTCGGTAGGTTTGCACCAAAAATGGCTTGGTGTTTTGCCCGGCCGCCAATCCTGTTCTGTCGTCAAAGATGCGCCGATTGCGGCAGTTGGCGGCGTTCCACTCGGGGTCGTCGCTTTGTGGTTGCGAATAAATCACATTATGCGTTGGCAAAAACCCATTCACATCCACAGCTGCGCTAAACACAATGCGCGGATCGGCCTGCTGCACCTTTTCAAAAACCGGCTGCCAATGCTGATCGGTCCAGTCGACATATTCAGTGAAATATTGGGTCGGGTTGGTGTTTGGAATTTGCTTGTATTGCCGATCGAAGGCAGCGCGCGGCGTCAGGGTGCCCTGTTGAATGGCTTGCTGCATCATCGCCTCAATGCGGCGCGCTGCTTTCTCGCCGAGGCGGATTATTTGGGTGTCGCCGGTTTCCACGCCTGATTGGGCGATAAAAACCATAAGGTCTTCGGATATATCCAATATAGAGTCGGAGCGCGCCTGCAATTGTCCCAATTGATGCTCGAAATGCTTCACGCTTTGATCAAGGCTGCTCAATTCTTCATTAATCGAGGTGCAAGCTGTGATGTTCTCGTCCACAGGTGCACGTAGGGTTTCAATGTCCTTCACCAATTTTGATACGCTCTGCGAAAGATTGGTGAGTTGGGCGCTGGCTTCTTGCGCCGCCGCCGTATCGTCAATGGCTTGGGTGGCGGTTTGCGCGCTTGCCTGGCTGCGCTCCTGCAAACCGCTTAGCACGCCAACCAATTCTTCCAAACTCTGAGCGTTCTGATCGGCAAATCCCTGAATTTGATCTGCGAGGGTTTTCACCGACGCGGCGATCACGGCAAAGCCCCGCCCGGCATCGCCGGCGCGCGCGGCTTCGACGCTGGCGTTAAGAGATAATAGTTGCGTTTCGCGCGCAATTTGCCCGATGGCGCGACTCGCCACGCGCACTTCCTGCACGTTGTTATCAACCGAAGTCAGGCTCGCTTTCAAATTGAGACTATTGCTGCTCAACTCCTGCATGCGATCGTTATTCTTGGTGATCGTATCTTGGATCTGTGCGGTGCTGGCGCTAAGGATCTCTTCAGCTTGCTCGGCAGATTGGAATGCCTCTGCCATGGAACTTGAAAGTTTGGTGCTGGTGTTCAGCACCTGGGTAGATGTCCGCGTCACTGAACTCACATTTTGCGCTTGTTGAACGCCCAACGTGGCAAGTTCTCCCGCAACACCGTTTATGTCGGCGATTTCAATGCCCAAGCGTTCCACTCGATGGCCAATGTCGGCCATGGTTTGGTCGTTGGAATGATCCAGTTCTTGTTTGGCGATCGCGTTCACAATTAAGCCCATCCTCTGCGCATGCGATGCCGAGTGTAAAGAAAGAATGGTAACGAAAGGTTTACGTTAATTAAGCGTGAACAAAAAAAGGCCGCCAAATGGTGACCTTTAAGCGTAAAACAACGATTTCAGCGGTTTAAGAAAAAATCATCAACGGCTTTTCCAGCAATGATTTGACCCGCTGGATAAACACTGCCGCATCATAACCATCCACCACGCGATGGTCGAAGCTAGACGATAGATTCATAATCTTGCGCGGCACAAACTTCTCCCCATCCCACTTTGGCATGGTCATCATTTTATTGACGCCACAATCGCCACCTCAGGGTGGTTGATCACGGGGGTGTTCACAACGCCACCCAACGCGCCCAAAGATGTAATGGTGATCGTTGACCCCATCAATTCTTCGCGCTTGGCACTGCCATCTTTTGCGGCCTGCGCCAACCGGGCTATTTCTTTCGCGCTCGACCACAAGCCGTAATTCTGCGCGTTTTTCACCACCGGCACCATGAGCCCATTCGGCGTTTGTGCCGCGATGCCCATATGAACATTTTCAAACTGGTGCACAACGCCTTTCTCATCGTCGAAATGGGCATTGATGCCGGGCTGTTCCAACAGTGCGGTGACCATGCTCTTCATCAAGAAGGGCAAAAGCGACAGCTTGGCTTGGTCGTCTTCTTTTTGCGCATTCAGGCTTTGCCGCAGCCCTTCCAATTCGGTCACATCAATTTCTTCCACATAGGTGATGTGTGGTATGCGCGCATTGGCCAAGCTCATTTTTTTCCGCAATTTTGCGGCGTAAGCCCACCACTTTCACATCTTTGGTCGGCTCATCGCCCGTGCCGTCATAAGGCGCGGGTGGCGTCCCGACGGCGGCACTGCTTTTTGGCTTTTGACTCAGCAAATAGCGGTCGAGATCTTCGTGGCTGATGCTGCCTTCAGGGCCGGTGCCGCTAAATTGCGCCAAATCCAAATTCAGGAATTTTGCGCGGTTGCGTACGGCCGGCGCCGCTAACACTTTCTCGCCGCTCTTTTTAGGCGGCAACAGTTCTGCTTTGCTGTCTGCCTCGGGTGTCGCAGCGGGCACGGCACTTGGCTTCGGTTCAGGCTCGGCCTTATTTTCAATCACATGAATGTCAGCGTCATGCGTGCCGCCTTCGCCATCCAATGTGGCCAGTTTTACAATCTCAGAACCAACCGAAACCGTGTCGCCCACCTCGGCACCCAGCCAGGTAATTTCCCCTTGCACAGGTGAGGGGATCTCAACGGTGGCCTTGTCGGTCATCACCGCGCCGATCACTTCATCTTCAGCGACCATATCGCCAACTTTGACGTGCCATTCCACCAGTTCAGCTTCGGCCACGCCTTCGCCCACATCGGGAAGTTTGATGACATAATTGCCTTTGCCACCGCTTTTGGGCGCAACGCTTTGCTCAGTGGGGGCCGGTTGCTCTTTTGGCGTGGCGTCGCTTTGCGTTTCGTCGGCGTTAATCGACGCTTCGCTGGTTTCATCGTCATCACCAAGCGTCGCCAGTTTGACGATCTCTGAACCTACCGAAACCGTGTCGCCGACCTCGGCGCCCAGCCAGGTGATTTCACCCTGCACAGGCGAGGGGATTTCGACAGTGGCCTTGTCGGTCATCACCGCACCGATCACTTCATCTTCCTTGACCACATCGCCGACTTTGACGTGCCATTCCACCAGTTCGGCTTCGGCAACACCTTCGCCCACATCGGGCAGTTTAATAATATGCGTACCCATTATTGTGCCTCCACAACGCGCTTCAGCGCTTTGCCAACTCGTTTCGGACCGGGGAAATAGTGCCACTCCTGCGCGTGTGGATAGGGCGTGTCCCATCCGGCAACGCGCAGCACCGGGGCTTCCAAATGTTTGAAGCAATGCTGTTGCACCAATGAGGCCAGCTCGGCACCAAAGCCTGAGGTCAAAGTCGCCTCATGCAACACCACGCAGCGCCCCGTCTTTTGTACCGAATTGACAATTGTGTCCAAATCCAGAGGCAGTAACGAGCGCAAATCAATGATTTCAGCATCGATATTGTTTTCTTTCGCCGCCGCCTGCGCCACATAAACCATGGTGCCATAAGCAAGGATGGTCACATCCATGCCGCTTTCCACCACGTTGGCTTTTCCAATCGGCACCGTATAATGCCCTTCGGGCACTTCGCCTTTTTCATGCTTCGCCCAGGAGGTCACAGCGTTTTCATGGTGGCCATCAAACGGACCATTATAAAGCCGCTTCGGCTCCAAAAAGATCACTGGGTCATCATCTTCAATCGCCGCGATCAACATGCCTTTGGCATCATAAGGGTTGGAGGGGATCATGGTTTTCAGCCCGCTCACATGGGTGAAAATCGCCTCCGGGCTTTGGGAGTGGGTTTGGCCACCAAAAATGCCGCCACCAGTTGGCATGCGGATGACAATCGGGGCCGTAAACTGGCCGTTTGAGCGGTGGCGAATACGTGCCGCTTCTGACACAATTTGGTCGTAGGCTGGCAACACATAGTCTGCGAACTGAATTTCTATGCAGGGCCGCTTGCCATAAGTGGCCATGCCAATGCCGGCACCAACAATCGCGCTTTCATTGATCGGCGCATCAAAACACCGATGCTTGCCATATTTTTTTCTGTAGGCCCTGCGTGCAACGAAAAACGCCGCCAAAATAGCCCACATCTTCCCCGAACACGACCACATCTTCGTCCATGCCCATTTTCACATCCATCGCGTCGCGGATGGCTTCAATCATCGTCATGCGTGCCATGGTTTATGCCTCAAATTCCAAACGTTGACGAACCAGATGATCGGGCATTTCCTTATAAACGCCTTCAAACATTTTTTTCTGGATCAGGCCCTTGCCGCGGTTGAGTGTGCCGTGCTTTTCCGCTTCTTTTTGTACCGCAATGACCTCGCTCTCAATTTCGGCCATAGCTTGGGTGTGCCGCTCTTCTGACCAGGCGCCTTTCTTTATCAGGTGCAATTTGAGGCGCTCTAGCGGGTCGCCCAGGGGCCACGCATCGCTTTCTTCCTTTGGACGATAGGCAGAAGGGTCGTCAGACGTGGAGTGCGCCGCCACCCGGTAGGTGACCCACTCGATCAAGGTAGGGCCGAGATTGCGTCGCGCGCGCTCCGTCGCCCATTTTGATGCCGCCAACACGGCCAAATAGTCGTTGCCATCGACGCGCAAGGAGGGGAAGCCATAGCCGTGGGCCCGCGCGGCAAATGGCGCATTGCGCCCGCCGGCCAAACCGTTAAAGGAGGAGATCGCCCACTGGTTGTTCACAATGTTCAGCACAACAGGCGGCTGATAGACCGAGGCAAACAACATGCCCGAGTGAAAATCGGTCTCCGCGGTTGAGCCGTCACCAATCCATGCTGATGCAATTTTATTGTCGCCCGAAATGGCTGAGCCCATTGCCCACCCTACGGCTTGCACAAACTGTGTGCCCAGATTGCCTGAAATAGAGAAAAAGCCATGCTCTTTAAACGAATAGAGACAGGGCAATTGGTGCCCATCCAGATTGTCTTTTTCGTTCGAATAGATCTGACAGATCATATCAAACATGGAGCACCCATCAGCAATCAACAAACCTTGTTGCCGGTAGGTGGGGAAGTTCATGTCCCCTTTGCGCATCATGCGCTGAAAACCGGTTGCGATCGCTTCTTCGCCCAGGCACTGGGTATAGAAGCTGGTCTTGCCTTGGCGCTGGGCCGTGAGCATCCGCGCGTCAAATACACGCGTTTTCATCATGTCTTTCAGCCCGCGCAACAGGCTCTCATCATTGAGATCGTCGCCCAAATAGTCGGCCCAGGGGCCAACGGCATCGCCCTTGCGGCTCAACACCCGCACAATGGAATAGGCCAAATCGCGCATGTCGTCGGGCTTGGTGTTCACTGGCGGGCACTTAACCGCACCGGCCTTGGGCACGTCGATATAGCTGAAATCCGGTGCGTCGCCCGGACGTGTCGGTGGTTCGGGTACATACATTGAAAGCGGACCGGTGATTTCCGGCATTATATCGTCAGACATAAATATCTCCTCCGGCACGTTCTTCGTGCCTGATGTCGCGCGAATTTCGACATAGGTGTCGTAATCTGGGTTGGGGAGAATTATGTCAGTTATGCTGACTTTTATTTAAACCCTAGCTCCCCCCAATTATGCATAATATGGCACTAGGCGCGCGCGGTTTCTCACTAAAATAGAGCTTGAATGATACGTCTATTAGCCGTAAATCTCAATAAGCTATTCAATTTTGGAGAAAAAATGAAGCTTGACGCCATAGACCGGAAGATTGTTGCGATTTTGCAGGAAGAAGGTCGCATGCGCACAAACGAGCTTGCCGAAAAGGTTGGCCTGTCGCCAACGCCTTGCGCCCGCCGTGTTGTGGCGCTTGAGGATAAGGGCGTGATCACGGGATATACCGCTTCGGTCAACCAGGAAATGTTGGGCTTGCCCATCTCCATTTTTGTCTCTGTCGAATTGGACAATCAGGGCGCCGAGGCTTTGCAACTGTTTGAAAGAGAAGTTCAAAGCTTTGACGAGATCATGGAATGCTTTATCATGACCGGGTCGCAGGATTTTTTGATGCGTGTGGTCGCCGCCGATCTCGGCTCCTATGAGCGGTTTTTGCAAGAAAAACTCACCCGTGTGCCGGGTATTCGCTCCATCCGCTCACGCTTCGCCCTCCGCCGCATCATCAAACGAGATCGGCTGCCAGGCTTAACTTAGGCCAAAACTTCCACCTGTGGCGTGAACATGTAACCCGCGCCATAAACGGTGCGGATCAACTTTGGATTTTTAGCCGTATCTTTCAGCTTTTTGCGCAGCCGCGACACTTGCGCGTCGATCGAGCGGTCAAAGCTGCCGTCGCCATCTTGATCATATAAATCCATCAATTGCTCGCGCGACAACACTTTGCCCGGCATGCCCAAAAACGCCTTCAGCAAACGTGCGTCTGCGGCGCTTAGAATTTCAGATGTGCCGTCTTTGTAGCTCAACTCAAAGGTGGAAAAGTCCACCTGCCAGTCGCCGAATTTGAGTTTGTCGCCCAGCGCATCGTTGGCTCGCGGCTGCGCCTTTTCCACTCGGCGCAACAGGCTGCGCGCCCGGGCGGCCAGTTCAATGGTGTTCACCGGCTTCACCAAATAATCATCAGCGCCAAAATCAAGGCCCAACACCCGATCACCCAAAGCGCCCCGTCCGCTCACCACAATCGTGGGAATGCTCAATTGTCCCACCGTGTCGCGCAGCAACATCAGCGCGTCGCCGTCGGGGAGCGAAAGATCCAATATGCACAGATCCGGGGTTTGGTCCAAAAGCGCCGCGTCAAAGCTTTTGATGGTTTCAAAAGCACGCACGTCAAACTTTTGCGCCGTCAGCTCGCGGGCATAGAGCGCACGCACGTCCGCATCATCCTCCAAAATGAAAATCAGCTTTTGAGTCATATGGCGTTTTGCTCCCCCCGGGCTGGCGATGCCTGTGCCTCAGCGGCTAGGATCGCGCGGGCGAGACTATTGTGCTCAAACGGTTTGCGCAATATGGGGCAGTTTAGACCTTGGTCAAAGTCGCTTTTCACTAAATTGGCATGCCCGGTCATCAAGATCAGGCCAATATGTCCGAAATTCGCGCGCACGTGATGTCCAAGCTCCATGCCGCTCATCCCGCCGGGCATCGCGATGTCGGAAAGCACCAGTTCAACGCCACTTACCTCGTCCAGCAAGTCCATTGCCTCCGCTGCATGCTCGGCCTCGAGCACCCCATAGCCAAGCGCCACCAGGTCCCGCCGCAACACGGCGCGCACTTCTTCTTGATCATCCACCAACAAGGCCAAGGCACCATTTTTATGCGGCAACTCCGGGGCCGCAATTTCTGCCTCTTTGCGGGTGGGCGGCGCGACTGCCGGGATGATGATTTCGAACTCGGTGCCCAAATCCATAGCACTGTTCACCGCGATGTCCCCGTCAGACATCTGGGCAAAACTTTGCGCCATAGAGAGGCCCAACCCGGTCCCGCCCGAGTGCACTTTTGTCGAAAAGAAGGGGTCGAATATCTGCTTTTGAACCTCTTGGCTCATGCCGGTACCATTGTCGTGGCATTGTATTGTGATCCGCCCGTCTGCATCTTGCTTCAGGCGTAGGTCGATCACACCCTGCTCATTGCGCGTGCTTTCTTCAATTGCCGCTTGAGCATTGAGGGCAAGGTTCAAAAGGGCGTTTTCCAACGCGCCGGGGTCCACTTTTGCCCACAAAATCTCTGTTGGTAGCTCAATGCATAAACGCGTTGTGGCGGGTAAGGATGGCTTAAGCAAATTGGCTACTTCTTGCACCGCCTCATTCAGGTTCACCACTTTGGGGTCAAGCGGTTGCCGCCGCGCCACCGCCAGCAATTGCCGGGTCAGCTCTGCCCCGCGTTTGGCCGCACGCAACGACGGCGCCACCATTTCATCGCGCAACTTTGCATCATCCATTTGCTCGGAAAGCGGCCGAAGATTGCCCAAAATAATGGTCAGCAGATTGTTGAAATCGTGCGATATGCCAGCGGATAGACGCCCAATCGCTTCCATCTTTTGCGCTTGCGACAGGGCCGCCGCGGCTTGCCTGTGGCGTGTGAAGTTGATCGACAGCACATAAAAGCCGCGCACCGATTGATCTGCACGAATATCTGGACGTAAAAACACCCGTATTTCCAACTTGCGACCATCTTCATGGTCGAACTCAAGATCAAATTCTACGGCTTCACCAGCTTTGGCGCGGGCAAAATATGGGGCTGAATCCTCATGCATATGTGGTGACAAAATTTCTTGCTTTTATGTCCCACAATGTCGTCGACCGATTGGCCATAACTTTGCGCAAAGCGCCGGTTGACGAATTGAAACACCTCATCCTGATCCAAATAGGCAATGCCAGCCGGCACCTCATTGGCGATTAGCCGCAAGCGTTCTTCCGAGCGGCGTAAGTCACGCGTTTGCGCGTTGATTCGTTTTTCCAGCTCAATTTCATAACGGCGCTGTTGGGTGATGTCCGTGTAAATGGTGGCAAAACCGCCCATGGCCAATGGGGCACCAGAAACGCGGATCACCCGCCCATTGGGGCGCACGCGCTCCACCGTGTGGGCGCGAAACTCGCGCGCCACCCGCACCCGTTCGGCGACCTGCTGTTCCACGTCGCCGGGGCCATATTCCCCATGCTCAGAATTGTAACGGATCAGCGCTTCAAACTTGGTGCCACGACTTAACAGCCGCGGCGGCACATCCAGCAATTCCCCCAATCTTTTATTGGCGAAAACCAGTTCCAGATTTTGATCAAACACGCTGATGCCCTGATCAATATTGTCAAGGCCCGCCTCAATTTGCATCAATAATTCAACGGCTTGGCTGTCGTTGATCTCAGGATCGGCCATGACGTATTATTCCTCCCCTGCCCCAATATTTGCTTGTCACAATTGCGTACAATTCGGGCATAATCTGGCAATCCCTTTCGGTTAAAACTCGGATAAAGGCATTGCACTTGATTGAGCTTATAGACGAAACTCAAAATTAAAAATGGTCAAGCGCCTTTGGGGAGGAAAATTGTGACAGAACCAACAAAGATGTTGGACGTAGCCGACATTTCTTTGCGTTTTGGGGGCGTAAAAGCGCTCACCGATATTTCGTTTCATGTTGATGAAGGTGAGATTTTCTCGCTGATCGGCCCCAATGGTGCGGGCAAAACATCCATGCTCAATTGCATTTCAGGGCGCTATAAGCCGCAGGAAGGGTCTATCCAGTTTGATGGCAAGGATTTGCTGTCACGCTCGATTAATGATCGGGCGAAAATCGGCATTGGCCGGACCTTTCAGAACCTGGCGCTATTTTCGCACATGTCGGTGATCGACAACATATTGGTGGGGCGCCACCATATGATGAAAAACAATTTTCTCACCGGCATGTTTTATTGGGTTGGCGGCGCGCAAAAAGAAGAGGCTGCGGCCCGCGCCGAGATCGAAGACATTATTGACTTTTTGGAAATTCAGCACGTGCGGAACGAACCCGCAGGTTCGCTTTCTTATGGGTTGCGCAAGCGAGTCGAATTGGCCCGCGCCATCGCCATCAAGCCTAAACTTATTCTCCTCGACGAACCGATGGCGGGCATGAATTTGGAAGAAAAAGAGGACATGGCCCGCTACATCATCGAGCTCAACGAGCAATATGGCATCACCGTGGTGATGATTGAGCACGATATGGGCGTGGTGGTTGATATTTCACACCGGGTCGCCGTGCTCGATTTTGGGCAAAAAATTGCTGAGGGCTTGCCGGATGACGTGGTGCAGGACGAACAGGTGAAAACCGCCTATCTCGGCATAGATGATTTCTCCTTGGACGATGAGAAGGAGGTGGGGTGATTATGGCCAACATCACAGAAAAATCCGGTAGTGATATCCAGTGGGCCGATGGGGCACATCACCTCAAAGCCGTGCAAGAAGCAGATACATTGCCCAAATTGCTGGCCGCGCATGCCAAGAACCATCCCAACCAAGTCGCCCAACGGGAGAAAGATTTTGGGATTTGGAATGAAATCACCTGGAAACAGTTTAACGATCATGTGGCCAAAATGGCGCTGGCCTTCAAAGAGTTTGGTGTTGTGCCGGGCGACGTGGTGGCGCTCATCGGCGACAACCGCCCGGAATGGGTGTGGGGTGAAGTGGCCGCCCACGCCAACCAGGCCATGAGCCTTGGGATTTATCGCGACGCGTTGGAAGATGAGATTGAATATCTCGTAAAATACGCACAGCCCAAAATTGTTGTGGCTGAGGATGAAGAGCAAGTCGACAAGTTTTTAATGCTTGAAGATCGCATACCTTCAGTCGAGAAAATAATTTATCACGACCCGCGTGGCATGCAGAAGTATGACGACCCGCGCCTGATCTATTTGGCGGATTTGGAGCAAATTGGCGCCGATGTGCTGGCCAAAAATCCAAATGCTTACGCGGACATGGTCGCAGCCACCAAAACCGACGATGTGGCGGTTTTGTGCACAACCTCAGGCACCACCTCCAATCCAAAACTTTCGATGTGGAAACACTCGGCGTTCTTGGGCCATGCGGTGAATTATTTGAAGGCGGACCCAATGAGCGCCGGCGATGAATATCTCGCCGTGCTGCCATTGTCCTGGGTGATGGAGCAAATGTATTCCGTCGCCTGGAATTTGGTTGCCCGCATGATTGTCAATTTCCCTGAAAGTGAAGACACGGCCATGTCCGACCTGCGTGAAATTGGGCCACACTTTGTGTTGCTCAGCCCGCGCGTGTGGGAAGTGGTGGCCGCCGACATCCGTTCGCGGATGATGGAAAGCTCGCCTTGGAAGCAAAAGATTTTCGATTGGGGCGTCAAGCGCGGCGTTGCAGCCCTCGAAAAGGGCGAACGTGATCAGGTCGCAGAACTGGTTTTGTTCCGTGCCTTGCGCGACCGCTTGGGCTTTTCCCGGCTTAAGTCTGCCGCCACGGGCGGTGCGGCCATGGGGCCGGACACGTTTAAATTTTTCCAAGCGATGGGTGTGCCGCTCAAGCAGCTTTATGGGCAAACTGAGGGCTTGGGCGCCTACACCATCCACAAATGGGACGAGGTGGACCACAACACGGTGGGCTACCCCATGAATGATTGCACCATCTCCATCATCAATCCGGATCATGAGGGCTTGGGCGAAATTGTCGTCAGCCACCCGAATTTGATGAGCGGCTACTACAAAAACCAGGACGCGACCGATGAAGCCTTCGATGACAAAGGGCGATTCCTGACCGGGGATGCGGGCTATCTCGACCACAAAGGCCATTTGGTCGTGATCGATCGGATCAAGGATCTCTCGGAAACCAGCACCCAGACGCGTTTCTCACCACAGTTTATTGAAAACAAATTGAAGTTCTCAACCTTCGTGGCCGAGGCAGTCATTTTGGGCAAAGACCAGCCCTATATCGCGGCGATGATTTGTATTCGCTATCCGATTGTATCGAAATGGGCGGAGCAGCGGCGGATCGCCTTTACCACCTATACCGATCTGGCGGCGCGGCCCGAGATATATGAGTTGATGCGCGAAGAGGTCGAGCGGGTCAATGAAACCTTGCCAGAAGCCCAGCGCATTCAAAAATTTGTGCTGCTTTATAAAGAACTTGATGCCGATGATGGCGAGCTGACGCGAACCAAAAAAGTGCGGCGCAGCGTTATTGCCGATAAATATGCTGAGATTATCGGCAAGCTATATTCCGATGATGAGCGGGTCGATATCGACACGGTAATTTCGTTCCAGGACGGCACCAAACAGCGCATCAAAACCTCACTCAAGGTTGAAAATCTAAGCCAAGCCCCGAAAGCGCTGAACAAAGGAGCCTTGCCTCATGAAATGGGAACTCTTCTTCCAGCTTTTGATCAATGGCCTGATTGTGGGCATGCTCTATGGCGTTGTCGCCATGTGCTTTGTGCTGATCTATAAATCCACGCAGGTTGTGAACTTTGCGCAGGGTGAATTTTTGGTCCTAGGGGCCTGGGTGTGCCTTGCGCTGGTCACCAATATGCAATTGCCTTTCTTTTTGGCGTTTATCTTTACCCTGATCTTCATGGTGGCTTTCGGTATCATTGTGCAAACGGTGATCTTAAGGCCCCTAATTGGCGAACCGATCATATCGGTGATCATGGTCACCATTGGCCTGTCAATTTTCATGCAGGCGCTGATGAACTGGGTGTTTGGCAACGACGCAAAACGGTTCCCCGATGTTTTTGGCACCACTGATGTGGTCAATATCGCCGGGTTGAATGTGGAGGTGGCTATTTGCTCTCCCTCGTGCTGTCGGTCGTGATTATGATCGTCTTTTTCTGGTTCTTCCGCTTCACCCGCCATGGCCTTGCCATGCGCGCGACAGCCTTTGATCAGCAAATTGCGCAAAGTCTGGGTATTTCGGTCAAGCAAACCTTTGCGATGGCATGGGCGATTTCAGCGATGGTTTCAGGCGTCGCGGGCATTGTCATCGGCATTGTAAACTCGGTCTCCAACTCGCTCGCCTTTGTCGGCATCAAAGTGTTCCCGGCGGTGATCCTGGGGGGACTTGATTCCATTGTCGGGGCTGTTGTGGGCGGCATCATTGTTGGCGTGCTCGAAAACCTCGCCGAATTTGTCGATGGGCAATATCTACACCTCGGCAATCTTTACACCATCGCACCATTCTATGTGCTGATCATCATCTTGATGATCAAACCCTATGGCCTGTTCGGCAC